>Ga0102590_1000102_pt1 | contig 240443 bp, 222 predicted proteins | sample AraplaMF_Col_mMF_FD_76859 | JGI IMG/M metagenome (GOLD analysis project Ga0102590, IMG submission 76859) | Arabidopsis root microbial communities from the University of North Carolina, USA - plate scrape MF_Col_mMF | ecosystem: Host-associated > Plants > Roots > Endosphere | place: USA... | reverse complement strand
GGTCACACGGTGGGCGGCACCTCCAAAGGTGCCAACGCTACGTAGCGCCGAACGGCGCTCCGCTCCCTCTTTGGAGGGAGGAAGGAAATGAAGGCGGCGCCCCGCGCCTTGCTACTTCCGGGGTCGATGAATCACGTCCGCATCAATGGTGCGGATGTGATGCGCGAAAGCGCGGGCTGTTTGACATGTGAACAGAAGATTGAAGCCGCGCTGATGCAGCACGGTTTTCCCTCCCCGCGAGGGGAGGGTGTCCGCCACCAGCGCGTTTACGCGCGTCTTCGAAGCGCTATGGCGGCCGGGTGGGGAGATGTATCCGTGTTGTAAGAGCTCTCCACATCGATGCATCTCCCCACCCGACCTCGCTAACGCGAGGCCACCCTCCCCTGGCGGGGAGGGATGGCACCGTCCGCGTTGAGGTGGTCGACCAAAGATCGAAGAGAGATTTCGCCGCCTACTTCTCGAACGCGTTGGCGCGGATGTAACTCCACAGCCCGTCGATCTGATCGGGCTTCAGCACGCCCTTCCACGGTGGCATCTGGTTCTTGCCATTCGTCACCGTGGTCTCGAACTTCGAGCGGTCGGCGGCCTTGAGGCGACGCAGGTCCGGAATCTGACCGGTGCTGATCAGGTTGTCGCCGTGACACGTCGAGCAATAATCGCTGAAGGTCTGCTCGCCCGCAGCGATCTTGGCCTTGTCCTGCTCCTGCGCGAAAGCGGCCTGCGTCGAAGACGCAGCGCCAAGCAGGATCGTAGCACAGAGCGAAAGCCAAAGTCGAAACGTCACGGGAATGTCCTTCATGTCCGGATTGAATTCTTGCCGGCGGCGCCGCAAGGCGGGCCGCGGTCAGTGAAACGGCGCAAAGCCGCGCTTGGCCAGGTATTGGTCGACCTGGTAGCGGCAGATGTCGAGCATCTTGCGGGTGTCTTCAGGGACAAGCCTCTCCATCATGGCGATGGGGTCGGCGCCTTCCGAGACCTCCTTTTTGAAGATCGCGAACTTCGCGGCGTCCTTGTCGAAGACGTTGTCGATCGCCTGCTTGACCGGCGCGAACTCGCAAGACGCGGCCCGCGCGGGCGTGGCCGATATCGTCAGCACGGCAACAAGGAGAGCGGCGAGGGGAAGGCGGGAGACGTTGGATACGAGCATTCCAGAGATCGGATGGCGGGTCACAGGATGTTTCTTGATTTTAGGCAGAACGATTGCAGGTGCGGGGAGATCGCCGCGTGCGATCTCCCCGCCGCTCCGTCATTTGTCGAACAGGGCGAACGTCCAGATCGAGTCGCCCGCCGGCACGTCGACGAGGTTCGGATCGCCGGCGCGCTGCGCGTAGACGCCGCCGATGCCGCTCATCACCGTCACGTATTGCTTGCCGTTGCGTTCCCAGGTCACCGGCTGGCCGAGAATGCCGGACGGGGTCTGGAAGCTCCACAGCACCTTGCCGGTGTCGGCGTCGAGCGCCTGGAATTCGCCGGTCATCACGCCGGTGAACACGAGGTGGCTCGCGGTCGACATGGTCGAGGACCAGTTCGGGCTCTTGTACGGCACCTTCCATTTCGTCTTCCCGGTCAGCGGCTCGACCGCTTCGAGATAGCCGCGGATGTTCGGATCGTCGGTCACGGTGGTGCGCTTGACGGTGCCCGGGCCGGACGGCTTGCCCGGCGTCATAGCCTGCGGATCCGGTGCCTCGTAGGTCATGCCGACATGCAGGATGTTGATGTAGGCGAGGCCGGTGTCCGGGTTGTACGAAAAGCCGTACCAGTTGCTGACGCCGGAGACCGACGGCCACACCGTGACCTGCTTGCCGGCGACGGCATCGTGATAGACCTGCGTCCACTTCGGACGGCCGGTCTTCAGATCGACGCCGTCGGCCCAGTTGACCTTGCCGTAGGCGTTGGCGGCGATCAGCTTGCCGTCCTTGGCGTCGAGCACATAGAGGAAGCCGCCGCGGTTGGCTTGCATCACCACCTTGCGCGGCTGCCCGTCGACGGTGAGCGTCGCCCGCACCGGGGTGTGGATGCCGTCATAGTCGAATGGATCGGCCGGCGTGGTCTGGAACGACCACACCCGCTCGCCGGTCTTCGGCCGGAACGCGATGATCGAGTTGGTCCACAGCGCATCGCCCTCGCGGGTGCGCGGATTCCACGGCGAGGGATTGCCGGTGCCCCAGTAGACCAGATCGAGCTCGGGATCGTAGGTGCCGGTCACCCAGCTCGAGCCGCCGCCGACCAGGTTGGTGTCGCCCTTCCAGGTCTCCGAGCCTTTCTCGCCCTTGCCCGGGATGTTGTAGCTGCGCCAGAGGTGCTTGCCGGTCTGCGCATCGTAGCCTTCCACGAAGCCGCGGTGGCTGTATTCCGCGCCGGCCACGCCGACGATCACCACGCCGTTGACGATCAGCGGCGCGCCGGTCATCGCATAGCCGTTCTCGGTGGTGGCCGGCTCCGGCGACTTGGTCTGCCAGACTTCCTTGCCGGTCTTGGCATCGAGCGCGACGATGCGGTTGTCCATCAGCGCGCGGATGATCTTGCCTTCGTACATCGCAGGGCCGCGATTGACGATGCCGCAGCACACCACGCGCAGCGCCTCCGGCGGATATTCGTGGACGACCTTCCAGATCTGCTTGCCGGTGAGCGCATCGACCGCGACCGTCGCGTTGTGGGTGGTCGCGTAGACCACGCCGTCCCTGATCACCGTGAAGCTTTCGCTGCCGCGATTGTCGGACATCGAATAGCCCCAGATCGGGACCAGCTTCGCGACATTCTCCTTGTTGATCTGGGTCAGCGGGCTGTAGCGCGCGCCCGAATAGCCCATGCCGTAGACGAGCACATCGGCCGGAGTCTTCTCGTCGTATTTGAGATCGTCTGCCGACTGCGCCATCGCATGGCCAGTCATCGTCGCCGTCAGAGCCAGAACGCTCAGCAGCGACGCCGTCTGCCTCGGTGTCGTCATGTATCCTCCCAATGGCCGCACATGTTGCGTCGCCAAAACTTGCCACTGTTGTTGACGTCGACCGAGTGGCGGCGGTCGCGGTTCGCGTCGCCATCGCGACGCGACTATGGGTCAATCATTCAGCTTATTGCCTGCCGCTGTAAAGTGGGTGTGCCGATTTCTGGATCGCGAAAATCGCGGACCGGATATTCGCTTCCTGCCCACTCGGTCGCGGCGGCGCATCTTTCATCACGGTCGGAGGTCGCTCGCGCGGTACCGGAAGACCGCGGGGTTTGTGCTGGATGGCGTCCACAACCTGCGTTAGCCTCGATGCCGAGGCATAAAAATCAATGGTTTGGGAGGAAGTCGATGAGCCTGAAGGGACGGGTTGGCTTGGCCGCGCGCCTGCGCGGCGGGATATCGGCCTTGGCGGCGGGCGGGGCGCTGATCGGCGGATCGATATCCGCACAGGCCGCCGACGTGACCTATGAGCGGCTGCTCAACCCCGAGCCGCAGAACTGGCTGATGAACCACCACGATTTTTCGTCGCAGCGCTACTCGGCGCTGAACACGATCAATCGCGACAACGTCAAGAACCTCAAGCTCGCCTTCTCGGTCGCGCTCGGCGGCACCTCGGCCAACGAATATGTCGAGGCGACGCCCTTGGTCGACGACGGCTTCATGTACATCACGGACTTCTGGGGCGTGGTCTACAAGATCGACGTGCGCTCGGGCGAGAACGGCCGCATCGTCTGGAAGATGGACCCGGGTCAGGAAAAGCCTGACCGCAACCGCGGCGTGGCGCTCTGGGGCAATCTGGTCATCTCGGTCACCGGCCTCGACGGCCGCGTCATCGCGACCGACCGCGACAGCGGCAAGATCGTCTGGGACAAGAAGCTGCTCGATCAGCAGGGCCTGGAGATCACCGCGGCGCCGCTCGCCCTGAAGGACTCGATCATCATCGGCGCGTCGGGCGGCGATAACGGCACCCGCAACTGGCTCGCCTCGCTCGACGCCAAGACCGGCGAGCTGCAGTGGAAGACCTTCGTGGTTCCGGCGCCGGGCGAGCCCGGCAGCGAAACCTGGAAGGACAAGGTCAACGCCTGGCAGACCGGCGGCGGCGCGCTCTATGTCACCGGCTCCTACGATCCGGCCACCAACCTGACCTATTGGGGCACGGGCAATCCGTCGCCGCGTTACGACTCGGCGTACCGGCCGGGCGACAACCTGTTCACCGACAGCTCGGTCGCCTTCAACGCCCAGACCGGCAAGATGGTCTGGTACTTCCAGCACACCCAGAACGACAACCGCGACTACGACTCGGCTGGTTCGCAGATCATCATCGACGGCAAGTTCAACGGCGAGGACAGGAAGCTTCTGGCCCACGCCAACCGCAACGGCTTCCACTACACGCTCGACCGTTACAACGGCCAGTTCCTCAAGGCGGTGCCGTATTCGGCCAAGATCACCTGGACCAAGGGCATCGACCCGAAGACCGGCCGCGCGGTCGATTACGATCCGAACAAGGACGTGCAGAGCTTCGCCATCGACTGGAAGGGCGGCACCGACGTGCTGAAGAACGCCTGTCCGGATGTGCACGGCGGCACGAACTTCTGGCCGCCGGCCTTCAGCCAGAGCTCGAAGCTCCTTTATATCGCCGGCAACGAGGGCTGCGCCAACATCACGCCGGACCCGACCGCGCATGTGAAGGGCAAGTTCGGCGGCGGCAACTACGTCAACGAGGAGCGCATCACGAGCTCGCTCGCGGTGGTCGATCCGGCGACCGGCGAGTTCAAGCAGCGCAAGGCGATGCCCTACGCCAACCACTCGGGCGTGCTGGCGACCGCGGGCGGCGTCATCGTCACGGCGCTGCTCGACGGCACCATCGCGGCTTATGACGACCGCAATCTCGAGGAGCTGTGGAAGGTCAATCTCGGCGTCGGCTTCGTCGCGCCGCCGATGACCTATTCGGTGAATGGCAAGCAGTACATCGCCATCGCCTCGGGCATCAACCCGGTGGGGCGCGCCAAGCTCGCGCGCTCGCCGGAGATGAAGACGCTGTCCAACGCGACGATGCTGTTCGTGTTCGGGCTGTAGCCGATGACCGGCGGGCGCGCGCTACTGCGGGATCTGATCGCAGGAACGCCCGCGCTCGCCGAACGCCTCGTGGCATTCGGCGCGGGTCACCGGCCCGCGCCGGATGATCTTGGCGAGCAGGTAATCGGCCAGCGCCTCGATCTCACGCTTCTGCAAGGTGGTGCTGTGCGGCGGGCCCGGCGTGCGCGGGCCAAGGTCGGCCTCGGTCATGCCGTAGCAGCGGTTGTCGGTGTAGGCGTCCTCGTCGAAATGCGGCATCGGCGTGCCGGGCACGCCGCACGAAATCACCTCGATCAGCGATTTCTTATCGAGGCTGCTGTTGCGCAGGTTCGCCGCGCCGCCGTTCGATTGCGGCTCGCCCGCGCCGTCGCCGGCCCAGCCGTGGCAATAGGAGCACTGCGCTTTGTCGAGAAACAGCCGCCGCCCGTAAGCGAAGTCGTCGTCGGCGAGGAGGCGTGACGGAGCGATGCTGAGTGCGATCGCGAACAGGCTTGCGGCGGTCGTAAGCGAACGGAATTTCATGCGACTGACACCGCCGCGCTTTGGATTGCTGCCCTTCGCTTTATGCGTAGCAGCCGCTGCGATGATGAGCAACCGCGCCGCGGCGCAGGAACGGCCGACGCGGACCGAGATCTGGGACCTCACGCTCGGCACGGCGGTCAGCGCGTTGCCCGATGCCTTCACCGATTACGCTTGCGGCACCAATGGCGGGCCGCCTTCGTCGCCGCTCAAAGGCTTCGGCGACTTCAAGCGCTGCCGCCCTGAGCCGAGCGGGCTTCGCGAGGTGTATTTCCGCTACGACGACGAGCTCGAATACTGGGCCAAGGCCAACGACCTGCCGATGGAGGTCGAGAAATATTCCGGCACCAAGGCCTATGGCTATCCGGTCGTGGCGTCGGCGCTGTTTGCCGAGAGCGGCATTCTGACGGCGCTGCGCATCGTCAGCGATCCGCGCGACACTTCGCGGCCGCGCGAGGAGGCCTACACGCTGCGGAATTTCCTCACCGCGCGCTTCGGCCGCGACGGCTGGGACTGCGTCGACGCGCAGCCTGAGGACGGCGAAGCGCCGGTCGGGCGCACCTTCATCAAGCAGCGCTGCATCAAGCCGGTCGCCGGCGGCCCGCGGCTCGATCTCACCACGCATTATTTCCGCAAGCGCGGGCAGCGCCAGTTCGACGCCCGCACCGAGCGCGAGACCGAAGGGCAGTTCGAAAGCCTGGTGCGCTTCGAATGGAGCCTCGGCCGCTAACTCACAACGCGCAGCGGCTTGGGCGCGGGCCGGTGCGCCTCGTACAGGCTGCACACCTCGTCGGTGATCGGCGAATGCGCGGCGTGGATGCGCATCATCCAGCTCCGCATGCCTTCCGCGTTGTGGTGCTTGTCGCCTTCGTTCGGCAGGTCGAGGCAGACGTTCTTGGCCGGGTCGCGGAAGGTGAACATCGGATCGAGGCCTTCCTCGACCTTCTTGATCTCCCGGCGCAGCGCGCGGCGATAAAGCGCGATGCCGCTGTCGGACGCGCCGAGGTTTTCAGTGGCACGGTCGGCGATCGGCCCTTGCGTGATCCAGGCCATGATGTCCTGGGCATCGACGTTGTCCATCATGAAGTCGCCGTTCTTGTCCTTGTACGGCACCTCGTAGGCATAGACCTTGTCGAGCAGATGCTGCGGCACGTCGGCGGCCTTCGGCGGCACGTAGGCCGTGTACCAGAGATGCATGGTGTGCGTGTCGTCCATCGGCACGCGGATCTGGAAGGCGTAGTAGCGCGAGTCGACGCGCTCGTCGCCCGCGCCGACCGAGAGGATGTTGGGGAACACGATCGGATGGCCGATGCGCCAGTCGTCGCATTCTTCGGACTGGCCGGTCAGCAGGCGGTGCTTGGTGATGCCGTAATCGAACTCGCGGAACGCGATCTTCTCGTGGTGCGCACTGACCGCGACCTTCTGGCCCTGGCCTTTCTGCTCCTTGACGAACTCCCAGGTGTGGCCATGCAGCCATTCGGTGTGCACCGGGTCGAGTGAGTTCTCCATGATCTGCAGCCAGTTGCACGGCACGACGCAGCGGCCGAACATGCGGATGGTGCCGTCGCGGACGAAGCCGTCGAGACGCGGCAACAGCGGCTTGGTTTCGGCTGGCCCGAGATAGGCCCAGATCACGCCGCCCATTTCCTCGACCGCGTAGGCCGGCGTCTTCACCTTGTGACGGAACTGGCTCTTCTCCGGCTCGTTCGGCTGCGCCAGGCACTCGCCGCCGTGTCCGAATTCCCAGCCGTGATAGGGGCAGCGGATGCCGTCCTTGGTCGGGATGCCATAGGCGAGCGAGGCGCGGCGGTGCGGGCACTGCTCGGTGATGAGGCCGTAGCGGCCCTGGCGGTCCTTGAACAGCACCAGGTCCTCGCCGAGCAGGCGGACCCGCATGTTCCACTTGTTGCCTTCGAGCTCCGAGGAGGCCGCGATCGGGTGCCAGTAGCGCCGCATCATGTTGCCGGCCGGCGTGCCGGGCCCAATCCGCGTGAGGAGGTCGTTTTGCTCGGCGGTCAACATCGCTCGGTTTCCCTGTTCACCCGGCGGCAAGCAGTTTACCTTTGGTGGGCCGGAGTGACCAGCGACAGTCGCGGGGATCAGGAATGACCGTGAAGCTCGGCATATTCGGCAAATTCTGCAAGGGTACGGGTGCGGCTTTGGGCAGGGGAGCCTCGGGCAATCTGCACCGAAGAGGATTCTTACGATTCGCCGTGGGGGCCGCGTCGCTCGTGGGGGCGAATCGGCTCGCGCTCGCGCAGCAGGATTATCCATCGCGGCCGGTTCGCGTGATCGTGCCGTTTGCGCCCGGCGGGCAGACCGATGTGGTGGCCCGGCTGATCGCGCAGCGGCTGTCCGACAAGCTCGGCAAGCAGTTCTACATCGAGAACGCGGCGGGCGCCGGCGGCAACATCGGCGTCGGACGCGCCGCGCAGGCGGTGCCGGACGGCTACACCATCGTGTTCATCGACTCGATTGCATTCGCAGCCAACCCGAACATGTACGCCAAGGTGCCCTACGATCCGGTGGCGGACTTCGATGCGGTCGCGATCGGCGCGACCACGATGCAGGTGCTGGCGGTCAATCCCAGCGTGCCCGCCAGGACCGTGCAGGAACTGGTCGCGCTGATCCGCGCCGAGCCCGGCAAGTACAGCTTCAGCTCCGCGGGCGTCGGCACCGGCGCGCACCTGACCGGAGAGTTGTTCAAGTCGGTGCTCAAGCTCGACATGCTGCACGTGCCCTATGGCGGGGGCGGCCCGGCGATTTCGGCGGCGATCGCCGGCCACACGCCGATTTCGTTCGGTTCGGCTGCCGCGACCATCCCGCAGCATCAGGACGGCAAGCTGGTCGCGCTCGCGGTCGGCGGCAAGCTCCGCCTGAAGGGGCTGCCGAATGTGCCGACCTTCCTCGAAGCCGGTTACAACGTCGAATGCGACGCCATGGTCGGCCTGCTCGCACCGGCCAAGACCCCGAAGGACATCGTGGCGCTGCTCAACAGAGAAGTCGCTGCCGTCGTCGCCATTCCGGAGGTGCAGGATCGCCTGGCGACGCTCGGCTTCGAGGTGTCGAGCCCGTCTCCGGAGGAGTTCGGTGCGTTCCTCAAAGCCGAGCTTCCGAAGTGGGCGGACCTCATCCGCACCGCGGGTATCAAGACGGCGCAGTGAGCCCACCTCATTCCAACTTGATATTGGCCTGACGAATCACCTTGTGCCATTTCTCGGTTTCCTGCGCGACGAGCTTGCCGAAGTCGGCAGGTGAGCCACCGATCACCGTGCCATCCAGATCGGCAAGCCGCGCCTTGACGTTGGGATCGGCAAGGCCGGCATTGATCTCTGTGTTGAGCGTTTCGATGATCTCTGGCGGCGTGTTCTTGGGCGCGCCGACGCCGTACATCAGGCTCGCCTCGAAGCCCGGCAGGAAATCACCCACCGTCGGCAAATCCGGCAACGCCTGCGAACGCGCGGCCGATGTCACCGCCAATCCTCGCAGCGTGCCGGCCTTGATGTATTCCATCGATGAGGCCGGGCTCATGAAAAGGACCTGGACACGCCCGCCCAGCAGATCGGTGAGTGCAGGTGCCGTACCTCGATAAGGCACATGAACCGTATCGATACCGGCCATGAGCTTGAACAACTCGGCAGCCAGGTGTTGTGCGGTCCCGATTCCCGCGGACGCCACGTTGATCTTGCCCGGATTTGCCCGGGCATAGGCGATGAACTCGGGCACGGACCTGGCCGGAACGGCAGGGTTCAAGACCATGACGTTCGGCACGCGCATGATGCCCGCGACCGGCGCGATGTCCCGGATGAAATTGAAACCGAGCTTGTCGTAGAGCGATGGGTTGATGGTGTGCACTGAAGCGGCAAGGAGGAGCGTATAGCCGTCTGGCGGCGCGTGGACGGCCGCCTCCGTGCCGATGTTGCTGCCGCCGCCTGGCCGGTTATCGATGACGAATTGCTGGCCGAGTCGCTCCGACAGCCATTGGCCGATCAGGCGCGCCAGAATGTCGGTCCCGCCGCCTGGAGGAAACGGCACGATCCAGCGAATGGGCCGCGACGGATAGGCCTGTCCCCACGCGAAGCGCGAAAGCGCGGGGAGAGCAACAGCACCCGTGGCAAGACGTAGAAACTGGCGGCGCGGGAGCCTCATGGCGGCCTCATCTGGCTCCAGTTCGCGAGGCGCGCTGTCTTGCGTCACCTTGCCGGACTCGTTCGCGAAACTAGGAAATGCGGTTATGCGCGCATAGTGTTATATTTGGATAGAGATATCACAGGCCGGTGATTGGGGTGCAACGATGCAGTTGAGCGATCGTATCGGGCGCCGGATGAAGCTGCACGACCTTCACGTTCTGATGGCTGTTGCGCAGGCTGGCAGCATGAACAAGGCGGCGGCGCTCCTGAGTACCGGGCAGTCCGCCATCTCCAGATCAATCGCGGAATTGGAGCACGCCGTTGGCGTGCGTCTGGTCGATCGCACGGCCCACGGGGTCGAGCCGACCAAGTACGGTCGCGCCTTGCTCGATGGCGGAGCGGCTGCGTTCGATGAACTGCGGCAAGCGGTGAGGAAGATTGAGTTTCTGGCCGATCCCACGGCTGGAGAAGTGCGGATCGGGTGCACTCCGCTGCTGGCCACGAGCTTCGTTTCGGCTGTCATCGATCGGCTCTCCCGGCGCCATCCGCGCATGGTGTTTCATCTCGTGACCGGATATGTGGAGACGCTGTATCGTGAACTGAGCGAACGTCATGTCGATCTTGTGATCGCGCGGAGGTTCGGCCCGATCGCAGGAGAGCAACTGGATTTCCAGTTTCTCTTTGATGACTCGTCTGTCGTCGCAGCCGGTGCGCAAAGTCCGTTGGTGCGGCGGCGCAGGATTGACTTTGCCGATCTGTTGAAAGAATCGTGGGTGCTGCCGCCGCCTGGAAGCGAGATTGCGTCAATCGCGGTCGAAGTCTTTCGCGCTCATGGAGTCGATGGTCCTCGCACGACCGTGGTGACGGATTCCCCACATGCGCGGATGAGTCTGCTGGCGACCGGGCGCTTCGTCACCATTCTCCCGGCTTCCGCATTGAAGTTTCCCGCCGTGCGCCCGGAGATCAAGGTCTTGTCCGTTCACCTGCCAATGACCAGTGTGCCCAGCGGAATCGTCACGCTGAAGACCCGCGCACTGAGCCCCGTTGCGCAGCTTTTTATCGACTGTGCCCGCGGCGTAGCAAAGACTCCGGCAAAGCGACAATGAAAGACGTTGAGCGCCTTGTGGCACATCCGCGCCGAATTTATGAGTACGCGGCCTAAAGACCGAACACGAAGATCATGGTCGCGTTCGACTGGTTCTTCGCCTCGGGCGCCTTGGACAGCTTGTTCTTGGCGTTGCGGAACAGGCCCGAGGCGATCGCGATGTACTGCTTGCCGTCGACCGCGTAGGTCATCGGCGGCGCGTTGAAGCCGGTGCCGACGTTGATCTTCCAGAGCTGCTCCAGCGTGGTGTCGTCGAGCGCCACGATGGTGCCGTCGAGCAGCGCCGTCACCACGATGCCGCCGCCGGTCGCGAGCACGCCGGCAAAGTTCGGATACGGGAAGTCGACGCGCTTCTTGGCTTCGCCCACCACCGGATCGAACATCACGATGCCGCTCGAGATGCGGCCTGGATTGACGTAGGTGCCGCCGTCGAACTTGCCCTTCACGTGGCGCGAGTGGTCCGGCGTGATGTCGGCGCAGCCCTCGAGCTCGGGGATATAGACGAACTTGGTCTTCGGGCTGTAGGCCGCGGGCCAGTAGTTGGTGCCGCCGGCGTTGTCGGGACAGACGTTCCGCGTGACCTTGTCGTCGTTGACGTTCGCGGGCTCAGCATAGACCTGCACGTCGCGGTTCGGATCGTAGTCGACCGGGCGGCCGGTCTTGGGATCGATGCCCTTGGTCCAGGTGATCTTGCCGACATGCTGGCCGGCTTTCAGGAACTGGCCGTTGAGCCTGTCGAACGTGTAGTTGTAGCCGTTCCTTCCGGCATGCGAGACGATCTTGCGGTCCTCGCCGTTGACCTTGGTGTCGATGAGGATGTGGGTGCCGGTCTCGTCGTAGTCGCGATTGTCGTTCGGCGTGTACTGGAAGTGCCAGTTGAACCTGCCGGTGTCGGCGTCGATCGCAAGCAGGCTGTTGGTGTAGAGATTATCGCCCGGCCGATACGCCGCGTCGTAACCCGGCACCGGATTGCCCGAGCCCCAATAGGTGACGTTGGTCGCGGGATCGTAGGAGCCGGTGACGTAGAACGCGCCGCCGCCGCTCTGCCAGGCGTTGACCTTGTCCTTCCAGGTCTCGCTGCCGGGCTCGCCCGGCGCCGGCACCGCGAATTTCTTCCACTTCAGCTCGCCGGTCTTGGCATCGAGCGAGGCGATCCAGTCGCGCACGCCGCGGTCGCCGCCGGAGGCGCCGATGATGACCGAATCCTTCAGCGCCAAGGGCGCGGCCGTCAGTTCCACGTCCGGCTGGTCGCGCAGGTTCTTGTCCCAGACGATCTTGCCGGTCTCCTTGTCGGTCGCGATGACGCGGCCGTCGTAGGATGTCACCGAGATCACCAGATTGCCCCACAGCGCCACGCCGCGATTGCGGTCGAGCCGCTCCTGGCCCGGGTCCATCTTCCACACGATCCGTCCGGCGGTGCCGGAGCGCACGTCGATCTTGTAGACCGCGCCCCAGTGGTCGGAGATGTACATGAAGCCGTCGTCGACCAGGGGCGTGGCTTCCAGCGCCTCGTTGCCCGCGGTGCCGCCGATCGCGACCGCGAACAGCAGCTTCAGGTTCTTGACGTTCGTCTTGTTGATGGTCTCCAGAGGCGAATAGCGCTGCGCCCCGAAGTCGCGATGGTTCATCAGCCAGTTCTGCGGCTCGGGGTTGCGTAGCCGCTCGTAGGTCACATCGGCGGCTTGCGCGGCCGCACCCGTCAATGCCGTGCAGCACAGAAGACCAATTACATGAGCATGCACGCGAGCAAGCTTCGCCATCGCAGCCTCCCTGATGCGGCTCATGAGCCCGGCCGCGGTGCGCAAGGTTATTCCGGTGGGCAGCAATGTCGAGTGGGCATTGCGCAAAGCCGCGATGCCCCTAGTCACGGGCCGCGATGTCTGACGATAATGCGGCCAACAGGCAGTCCGTCAGAGGCTGCGGCATGGGGAGAGCGCGGCCATGATGACAAGCCATCGATTGGTATTGGGTGCAGCTGTTGCGGCTGCGTGTCTCGCCGGTCCGGCCAAGGCGCAGACCCTGCTGGAGCAGGCGGCCGAATTCCGCATGCAGATCGACTTCGCGGTGCCGGACGCGGCGTTGCGCAAATTCTTGCCGGCCGGCTGGGAGCCCGCGATCGCGACGCAAGGCCCGGCGAAGGACTGCAACATCCGCGTGATCTTCATCGACCGCGCCGACATCACCAATCCGGAGGGCGCGCCGACCGGCACGAACCGGATGGTCTATCTGGCGGCGCCGGTGAAGCAGACCGGCACCAACAATGCCGGCCAGATGATCATCGCGGGGCTGAGCGCCGATGCAAAGGAGGTGCCGGGCGCATTCGGCACTTATGAGCTGGCGACAAGCCACAGCATGGCGCGCTCGCTCAAGGACGACGGCAAGGTCACGACCGGCGAGGAGACCTGGTCCTTCGCGGCGGCCTCCGGCGAGCGCCTCGACATCCACATCAAGTACGAGCGCGGTCCGGCGCGGAAGGGCAGCCAGGAGGTGAAGTTCTTCTCGCCCGGCAATCCGGGCTCCTACCAGATCTTTAAGGTCGACAGCGGCATCGACATCATGCGCAACGCCACGGTGCCGATGCGCGACCGGGTGTCGGAGTTCACCTACAAGATTTCCGGCGGACGGCTTTCGGCAATGTTCGACGGCACCGAGAAGGTGCTGAGCCTCGACTCGTTCCATTGGTACAACCGCGCGATCTTGCAGCCGTAGCATGTTGGCCCGGGCTTTCATCGCAGGATCGGTTGGGTTGCTGCTCGTCACAGGAGCTATGGCCGACCAGCGCGAGCAGGATTTCCTGGAAGGGAGGTCCAAGGCCTGTCCGAATTGCGCGCTCGAGAAAGCACCGCTCAAGCGGCGTGATCTTGCTGGCGGCGATCTCGCCGGGGCGCGATTGACGCTTGCGGTGCTGCATCGGGCGAGGCTTGCGGGAGCGAGTTTCGCCGGTGCCGAGCTCGTCAACGCCAATCTCAACAAAACCGATCTGAAGCGGGCTTCGCTCGCGAACGCGAAGCTTTCCGGCGCGATGCTGTATGAGGCCGATCTCAGCGCGGCCGATCTCACTGGGGCAGACCTGTCCAAAGCCAAGCTGCACAAGGCGCGGATGGTCGGCACCAAGCTCGATCGCGCGAATCTGAACAACGCGATCCTGACCGGCGCGCGGCTCGACGACGCGTCGCTCGCCGGCGCGGACCTTCGCGGCGCCAACCTGATCGGCGGGCTCCTTCGCGGCGCCGATCTGAGCGGCGCCAATCTCTCGGAGGCTGGCCTGATCGACGCCGTGCTGCGCGACGCCAAGCTTCGCGGCGCCAATCTTTCCGGTGCCGATCTTTACGGCGTCGATCTGACCGGCGCGGACCTCAGCGGGGCTGACCTATCCGACTCGCGGCTCTCGGGCGCGACGCTGACCAATGCCAATCTGGAAGGAGCCAGGCTTTCGGGCGCGCTGATGCCCGACGGCACGACCCATGACTGAACCACGCATGTCCGGCCGAGGGGCCGGACATGTTCGACAACGCAAGGAGGCTTGTATGAAGCGACGCTTGCGACGAACGGGACAAAGCAATCTGGAGCCGGTGGCCGGCAACGGGCTCTTGAATCGCCGTTTGTTCCTGGAAGGCATCGCGCTGACCGGCGCGATGGGTGCAACGGCCGCAGCGGCAGAGCCGCTCGCGGTGCCGAAGTGGTCGAAGGAGCCCGGCGCGGGCTTCGAGCCCTACAGCAAGCCGTCGCGCTTCGAGGACAAGGTGGTGCGCGTCATTCCGCCGCCGCCCAATCCGGTGACGGTCGGCATCGGCACCGCGCGCACGCCGCTGCATCTCCTCGACGGCATGATCACGCCGTCGGGCCTGCATTTCGAGCGCAGCCACTCCGGCATCCCGGACATCGATCCCGAGCAGCATCGGCTCGCCATCCACGGCATGGTGAAGCGGCCGCTGGTGTTCACGGTCGAGGCGCTGTCGCGCTATCCGATGGAGTCGCGCATCGCCTTCGTCGAATGCGCCGGCAACAGCCAGGCCTTGAACACCGCGCAGGCGCAGCCGCTGAACATCACCGCGATCCACGGCCTGCTGTCGTGCTCGGAGTGGACCGGCGTGCGGCTCTCGACCTTGCTCGACGAGGCCGGCGTCGAGCCCGGCGCCGCGTGGGTGCTGGCCGAAGGCGCCGACGCGGCCTCGATGAGCCGCAGCTTTCCGCTCGGCAAGGCGATGGATGACGCGCTGGTTTGCCTCTACCAGAACGGCGAGCGCATCCGGCCGTCGAACGGCTATCCGGTGCGCCTGCTGCTGCCGGGCTTCGAAGGCAACATGAACGTGAAATGGCTGCGGCGGATCAAGGTGACGGCCACGCCGACGATGACCAAGGACGAGACCTCGAAATACACGATCCTGCTGCAGGATGGCAAAGCCTGGCAGTTCGTGTTCCCGCTCGAGGTGAAGTCGGTCATCACGCGGCCGTCGCCGGGGCTCGGCCTGAAGGATCCGGGCTTCGCCGAGATCTCGGGGCTTGCCTGGTCCGGCAACGGCCGCATCAAGCAGGTCGACGTCTCGGCCGACGGCGGGCAAAGCTGGGCGCCTGCGGCGCTGCAGGAGCCTGTGCTGCCCAAGGCGCTGACGCGCTTCCGCATGCCGTGGCAATGGAACGGCGGGCCGGCGGTGCTGCAAAGCCGCGCCACCGACGAGACCGGCATGGTGCAGCCGACGCGCGCGCAGTTCATCGCCGAGCGCGGCCTGCGCGGCATCTATCACTTCAACGCGATCGCCAGCTGGAAGATCGACGAGAAAGGGCAGGCCGCCAATGTTCTGGCTTGAACGATTTATGCTTGCAGCGCTCGTCTGCATCGCGACCGCGGCCACGGCGGCGGATGCTCCCAAGCTCGGCCAGGTCGCGACGCCGGCCGATCTGGCCGCATGGGACATCAGCATCGCGCCCGATGGCGTGGGACTGCCGCCCGGCAAAGGCACGTCGGCGCAGGGCGAGGCGGTCTATGCGAGCAAATGCCTCGCCTGTCACGGCGAGAAGGGCGCCGGCAAGCCGAATGACGTGCTGGTCGGCGGCGCGGGAACGCTTGCGGCCGGGCAGGCGCCGGTGAAGACGGTCGGCAGCTACTGGCCCTATGCCACGACGCTGTTCGACTACATCCGCCGCGCGATGCCCTACAACGAGCCGAAGTCGCTCAGCAACGACGAGGCTTATGCGGTGTCGGCCTACATCCTGGCGCTGAACGGCGTCGTTGGCGCCGATGAGGTGGTCGACGCGCAGTCGCTGCCCAAGGTGAAGATGCCGAACCGCGAGGGCTTCATCCCGTTCCCGCGGGTGAAGCGGTAGAGCTGTTCCCAGTTGCCTTACACCGCCAACCACAAGGGCGGTGTCATCGCCGGGCTTGACCCGGCGATCCATGAGCGGGTCCGGCCGAGGCAGTCTTACGTAAGACTTCCGCTGTCGAAGCAGGGTCATGGACCCCCGCGTCAAGCGCGGGGGTGACAGCGTGCGTGTTGGGCGAGTGTGCTTCCACGCGGGCGAGCGCTAGCGAGGCGTAGTGGAAGCCTGCGGCCTACTTCCGCAACGCCGGATCGAACACCTCGAAGCGCACCCAACTCTCGTATTGCCCCGGCCGGTATTCGCCGCTCTTGGGATCGGTGCCGGTCTGGCCGGGCTTGCGCAGGAAATGCGTCTCGACGGTGAGCCAGCGCTCCGGCGTCACCTTTTCGCAGCGCTGCTTGATGAACACGCCGCCGACCGGGGTTTCGCCTTCGGCGGCCGGGAAGTCGGTGCAGTTCCAGGCGGCCGGGCCGTAACGGTTGATGATGGCGAGCCGCAGCATATGCGCCATCCGGCGCTCCTGCTCGGAGCCGCGCGGATCGCTGATGAAGCGCAGGCCCTTCAGCGTGCCGCTGTCGTCGAACAGCACCGACAGGATCACCGGATGGCCGGCGACCCGCGTCGAACTGCGCTGGTCCGCGTAGCGATCGTCGTCGATGGCGCGGCCGACATATTCCTTCTCGTCCTCGAAGCGGACATTGACCTCGTGCAGGCCGTTCGGCTCGGACCGGCATGTCAGGTAGCCGGCCCAGTCGTCGATCTTTTGCCGCGCCGGTCCGCCATTGCTGCCGCAGGCGAACTCGCCGAAGCCGTCGGTGGTCATGGTCGCAGCTTTGAGACCGAGCTTCAGCCCGCGGATTTCGCCGGGGTCACCTTTGTTCTGCGACAGGGCAGGGGATATCGCAAACACGAACAGTGCCGTGCCGATCATCCATGCGGCTCGCGCGCTGCCTCTCATGCCCGGCCCGTCACTTCGGTTTCATCGGGTCGCATTGCTTGGTGTCTTTGCCCCAGAAATCGACACAGTCGTCGTAGGTTGCGGGACCATGGCCGACCACGCGGGCGAACAGATATTTCACCACCGCGTCGACCTCGCGCTTCTGCAGCGACTCCGTTGCCATCGGCGGCATGTCCTTGCCGAGATCGGCGCGCGTGTAATCGTAGCAACGCTTGTCGGTGTAGGCACGTTCGTCGTGGTAGGGCATGCCGGTGGTCGGCCGGCCGCACCGGATCACCTCGGCGAGCTGCTCCGGCGTGAGCTGTGTCTTGCGCAGCGATAGCGCAAGTCCGCCATAGCCCTGATCGCCGCCGCCGTCCCACTTGTGGCAATACTGGCATTGCGCCTTGTTCTTGAAAATCTCCTTGCCGAACTCGATGGTGCGCAGATCTTCCGCCGAAAGCTTCTCCTGCGCGTGGCTGGGGGCGATCGACAGAGATGCAAAGACGACGAATAGCCACGTCCAAGCCTGGAGCGAGAACACCAGACCGAGACGAGTGCCGGAACGATGCATTGGCAGTGACCTGTGTGAGTGCCGGGACGTTACAGGCGCCGCGGACGCGGCGCCTGCCGATTGTACGGTCGTGTGCGTGACCTAGAGGCCGAACACGTAAAGCATCGAAGCCGGTGCGGTGTGCTTCAGCTCCGGCGCGTTCTGCATGATGGCGAGGTTCTGACGGGAGCCCGCCAGCACCGCGATGTACTGCTTGCCGTTGACCGAATAGCTGATCGGCGGTGCGTTGATGCCGGTGCCGACGTTGAAGCTCCAGACCTCCTTGAGGGTTTTGGCGTCATGGGCGGTCAGGGCGCCGTCAGCATGGCCGATGAACACCAGGCCGCCGGCGGTCGCAAGCGCGCCGCTGTAGTTCGGATATTCGAGCTTCAGCGCCGCCTTGGTCTCGCCGGTCGCCGGGTCGACCGCCTTCAAACTGCCGTAGAGCCGCTCGGCGGTCTTCGTGCCGCCGCCGGCAAAGCGCTCGCGCCATTTGATCGGACCGCCCTGGTCCTCCATGTCCTGCTGCACTTTGTTCTCGAGCGAATTGCAGCCCTCGATGGAGGGGATGTACAGGAGCTGGAGCTCCGGATTGTAGGCCGTCGGCTCCCAGTTCTTGCCTCCGACGTGCGCCGGGCAGAGTCGTGTCGGACCCAAGTTGCGCCCGGGAGCCGTGCCCGCCACGTAGGTTTGCACGTCCTTGGTCGGGTCGTAGCTCAGCGGCCGGCCGGTCTTGGGATCGAGTCCGGTCGTCCAGTTGAGCTGATCGACATATTGCTTGCCGGCCACGAACGAGCCGTTGGTGCGGTCGAGCGCGTAGAAGAAGCCGTTGCGCGCGGCGTGCACCACGAGCTTGCGGTCCTGGCCATTGACCTTGATGTTGATGATCGGATGCTCGGCGATCTCGTCAAAGTCGTATGGGTCATTCGGCGTGTACTGGTAGCCCCACTTGATCTTGCCGTCGGTCGGGCTCAGCGCCAGCACGCTCGCCGCCCATTTGTTGTCGCCCGGCCGGTATTCCGGATCCCAGTCGGGGCCGGCATTGCCGATGCCCTGATAGAACGTGTCGGTCTCGGCGTCATAGGTCGCGGTTTCCCAGACCGAGCCGCCGCCGTGCTTCCAGCGGTCCTTGCCGTCCTTCCAGGTCTCGTTGCCGGGCTCGCCGGCGCCCGGGATGGTGTAGGTGCGCCAGACCTGCTTGCCGGTGTTGAGATCGGTGCCGTCGATCCAGCCGCGGACGCCGAACTCGCCGCCGGCCACGCCGGTGATAGCGATATCGCGCACGACCAGCGGCGCCAGCGTGATGGTCTCGGCCACCGCAGGATCCGCCACCTTGCGCTCCCAGATCATTTCACCGGTCGCCTTGTTGATCGCGAACAGCCGGCCGTCGAGCGAGATCGAGATCACCTTGTCCTTCCACAGCGCGACGCCGCGGTTGTTGACGCCGCAGCAGGCGACGTCGCCGGCCCAGGCGCGGTCGACCGCGGGATCGAACTTCCAGCGGATTACGCCCTTCTTGCCGGAGGTGACATCGATCGCATAGACCGAGCCCCAGCCGTCGGTGACATACATGATGCCGTCTTCGACCAGCGGCGTGCCTTCGAGGTTGCCGAATTTGTAGCGCCCGCCGCTTTCGAAGCCGCCCAGCCCGACGCTGAACACCGGCTTCAGGTTCGCCACGTTGCCGGTGTTGACGTCCTTGAGCTGCGAGAAACGGTGGCCTTCGTAGTTGCCGTGATGGAGCAGCCAGTTCTGCGGCTCCTTGGCGACGTTGAGCGCGCGCTGTTGCGTCATGTCGGCCGCCCGGGCGGGCGACAGAGCCGTTGATGTGAGAAACGTCGACGAGAGAAACGCGTACGCCATCGCGCACGCAAGAGGCGTGGTCTTCATGGTCGCTCCTCCAGCAGCCGCTGCGCCATCGCGCGGCTGTTTCACGGCTTTCCGGTCCGTCTTTTCGTGATCGCGGACCTCAACCGATCGTCGGAGCGTAATCCTCGCGATCTTGAGCGGTCAATGCCGCAAGCGCCGGACAGGCATGACGTTCACGTGGCTGGACGCATCGGCATGGAAAATTTGGGCATGGGAGACTGCCCACGTTTCTCGCACGCGGTGAGCTCCTTCTCCTCGATCGAGAAGATCTCGCCGGCTTCGACCTTGATGCCGCGCACGACGCACTGCCGGCCGCTGACATCCTTCAGGCGCACGTCGTAAGTGCCCGGAGGTACGCCGGTAATTCGCAAGCGCTCGTCGGGATCGACGGTGCCGTCCTTGTCGTTCTTGCACTGGTTCGGGCCGAAGTTGGTGGTCCCGGCCGGCGCCAGCGACAGCTCGGAGATGGTGTGGCGGGTCAAATTCCAGAACCGCGACGGCCTTTGCGTCTGCGCGTCGGCTGCCGCCAGGCCTGCGAGCCACAGCAACACGATCAAGCAGGCGCGCATGGCGATCCCTCCGGCATTCGGTCGTCGCGAGCCTAAGCGTCGCGTGCCGGGGAGGGAAGCCGCATTGCGCTGCACCAACCGGAAGGGTCGCAATCCGCACAGGTCTCGCCTTGACAGGGGTGGGACCCGCGTCAGACTCGACGCGAGGCCCGTCCTTTCAGTCGCAAAGCGTTTTTCTGATGAGTGTTCGGCTTTTCAGCGATTCATCGTCCGATCAGATGCCGCTCCTGCGTTGGCTGATGTTCACCGGCGTGTCGGCCTTCGCCTTCGCGCTGGCGTGGCACTACGGGCTGTTCCACCTGATGGTGGCGAATGACAAGACCTGGATCTCGTCCATCATCAGCGTGCTCTACGTCGTAGTCTCGCTGCATTGCCTGACCCGCACCGTGGTGATCTCCAACGAGCTCGCCCGCGCCAGGCGCGTCTCGGCGATCGTCAGCCAGAGCCCATCCGGCTTTCGTGTGGTCGGTTCCGATGTGCTCGCCGGCAACGACAAGCTGCCGCCCGGCCGCGTCGCCGAGCACATCCGCAACCTGGTGCTGAAGGCCGGCCTGCAGGGCGGCCAGCGGCTCGATCAGACGCTGCTGCTGCGCGGCTTCGCCGATGCGCTGCGCGGGCCCAATCAGTTCGGCTCGTTCGCCAGCGACGCGCTGATGAAGCTAGGCCTCCTCGGCACCATCATCGGCTTCATCCTGATGCTGGCGCCGATCGCGGGCCTCGACGCCGCCGACCGTGCCTCGGTGAAGACCTCGATGGGGCTGATGAGCGACGGCATGGCGGTCGCGATGTACACGACGCTTGCCGGCCTCGTCAGCTCGATCCTGATCCAGGCGCAGTACTATCTGCTGGACGAGGCCACCGCCTCCCTCTTTTCGTTCGCGACCGACCTCACCGAGGTGTTCGTAGTGTCCTCGCTGGAGCGCCAGCAGGATGGATAGTTTCGGCAACTATCCTCGCGAGCGGCCGTTCGATCCGCTGAGCGTGATGCTGTTCAAGGGGCTGCAGGTGGTGGCCTTCCTGTTCTTCATCGCGCTGCTGGTGATCAACCCGGAGGCCAAGCAGGGCAAGATCGACACCAAGGCCGACTTCATCATCACGATGACCTGGCCGGACAGCCATCCCGACGACATCGACCTTTATGCCGAGGACCCGCTCGGCAACATCGTCTGGTATCACGTGCGCGAGGCGGGCTTCATGGTGCTCGACCGCGACGACCGCGGCGGCCTCAACAACTCGATCGTGGTGAACGGCCAGAAGATGTCGAGCCCGCTGCGGCAGGAGACCATCAGCATCCGCGGCATCATCGCCGGCGAATACACGGTCAACGTAAATCACTATTTGGCCACAACCAACGCGCCGGTGCCGGTGTCGGTGAAGGTCGAGAAGGTCAATCCGACCGTCGAGGTGATCCACTACGACACGCTGATGGTCGACCACGCCGGCGAGGAGAAGACCGCGGTGCGGTTTCGCGTGGCCGACACCGGCCGGGTCACCGACGTGAGCCACCTCGACAAATCGTTGATCCAGCTGACGCGCAGCGTTCGCCGTTCGGCGAAGTAGGACAGAGATAGGCTTAAGGTCATGACCACGACCGTCCTTGCCATCTCGATCGCCTATGTGGTGATGGGCCTCGTGCTGCTCGGCATGGGGCTCACGTCGCGCTTCGCCTGGTGGGTGAAGGCGATCGCGATCGTCGTCACCTCGGTGTTCTTCGTCGAGGTGTTCTACGCCACCAAGGGGCTGCTCGGCTGGCCGGGCTCGGAGAAGCTGCCGCAGCACTTCCAGCTGCTGTGGGCCCGCGCGGTCGAGCCCGACGCCAAGACCGGCGACCCCGGCTCGATCTATCTCTGGATCGAGGAGATCGACGAGAACAACGTGCCCTCCGGCGTGCCGCGGGCGTATCGTTTGCCGTATTCGCGGCCGCTGTCGGAGCGGGCCTCGAAAGCGGTCGACCAGATCATGAGGGGCAATCCGCAGCAGGGCTCGGCAGAGGATGCGGCGGAGGGCGGCGCGAAGCAGGAGATCAAGGTCGACGCCAAGCGCCCCGGCCAGCAGGCCCAGGAGGCGGGCGGCGTGGTGATCGATCCCGATCAGGCAAAGCTTCTGCAACAGGCCCAGCGCGTGGAATTCGGCGCGATGCCGCCGGTGCTGCTGCCGCCGAAGGGGCCGCAGTAGCTACGCCGGCTTGCGGCCCGTTCCGGTCATCGCCAGGAAGGCCTGCTCGATGGTCGCGGTGCCGGCCTTGGCCATGAGCTCGGCCGGCGTGGTGTCGGCCAGCACCTTGCCGCGATGCAGCACGATGACGCGGTCGGCGTCGGTGACCTCGTCGCACAGATGCGTCGCCCACAGCACCGCCACGCCGCGTTCGGCGCGCATGGTGAGGAGGAGCTTGAGCAGCTCGCTGCGGCTCGCGGGATCGAGGCCGACGGTGGCCTCGTCCATCAGCAGCATGCGCGGATCGTGAAGGAGCGCGCGCGCCAGCTCGACGCGCCGCCGGTTGCCGCCGCTCAGTTGCGCGGTCTTGTCGTGGGCGCGGTCGGCGAGGCCGAGCCGCTTGAGCTCGGCTGCGATGCGCTCCTGCGCGGTCGCACGCGGAATTCCGTGCAGGCCAGCATGGAACAGCAGGTTCGCCGTGATGGTCAGCTCGAGATCCAGGGTGGGCTGCTGGAACACGATGCCGAGCTGCGCCAGCGCCGGCACCGGATCGCGCGCCATGTCGTGGCCCATCACCTCGATGCGGCCGGAATCGGCGGCGAACAACCCGGACAGCAGCTGGAACAGCGTCGACTTGCCGGCGCCGTTCGGGCCGAGCAGCGCGATGAACTCGCCGGGGCGCGCTCTCAGGCTCACGCCGTCGACGGCGCGAATCTGACCGTAGGTCTTGACCACATTGTCCAGCAGCAGAACGGCGTCTGTGCCGGCGTTGCGGCTTTCTGGCGTTGCCTCACCCATGCCGCGCAACATAACGGCTTCGCCGGAATAAACCAGCAGTCGGCTTGCGGGGCTCATCCGCGCGGGCGTACCGTGCGGGCCTGTTCGATGTCGGGACGAGAGACAGCCGTGGATTTTCGTCGCCTTTGCCTTGCTCTGGTGCTGCCGTTGCTTTTGGCAGCGACACCGTGCGCCGCCAAGAACACCGGGCTGATCTTCGTCAGCAACGAGAAGTCGAACAACATCATCGTGCTCGATCCGAAGACCCATGCGGTGGTCAAGGACATCAAGACCTCGCGGCGGCCGCGCGACATGCACTTCGATGCCACCCACGAGAAGCTCTACGTCGCCTGCGGCGACGACGACGTGATCGAGATCATCGACGTGGCGAAGCTCGCCGTGATCGGCAAGCTCGCGACCGGTTCGAGCCCGGAGACCTTCGCGATCGACGAGGCCAAGCGCCGGATTTACGTCGCGAACGAGGAGGCCTCGTCGCTCTCGGTCATCGACATGGACCAGAACATCATCGTCCAGGAGGTGCCGACCGGCGCCGAGCCCGAGGGTGTCTGGATCAGCCGGGACGGCAAGTTGATCTATGTGACCTCCGAGGTGGGCGACCTGATCCACGAGATCGACGCCACCGACGGGCACGTGGTGCGCGACGTCGTGGTCGGCACCCGGCCGCGGCGCTTCGCGGCGACGCCGGACGGCAAGCAGCTCTGGGTTACGGCGGAGCTGTCGGGCGAGGTCTACATCATCGACCTGGCGTCGTTCACGGTGGCGGGCAAGATCGAGTTCCTGCCGCCCGGCATGCGCAAGAGCGACGTGACGCCGGTCGGGCTCGTGATGACCAAGGACGGCAAGACCGCCTACGTGACGCTCGGCCATGCGGCGCATGTCGCGGTGGTCGATGTGCCGACCCGCAAGACGCAAAGCTATATGCTGGTCGGCAAGCGCTCCTGGGGCATCACCATGTCGCGGGACGAGAAGCTGCTGTACGTGGCGAACGGCTTCGGCGACGACGTCACCATCATCGATGCAAAGAGCCAGAAGCCGATCGTGTCGATACCGGTCGGCCGCGTGCCCTGGGGCGTGGTCATTGATGATTAGGCTTTGGGTTTGTCTTGCAGCGCTGCTTGCTCTGGCTGGCCCCGGCGCGCCGGCTTTCGCGCAAAATGTGCCGGCAGCAACCGAGCCTCGCGGGAAGCTGACGATCGGCTATGTCGAGATCGAGGGCGACAAGCGCTACGAGCCGGTCATGGCCGAGCGGCTGGTGCTCAAAGCGCGCGAGCATCCGTTCGACGGCGGGCGGATCGGCCTCGACGATGCGAAAATTCTTGCGCGCGTGCTGAACCTCGAGTTCGAGCTGGAACGCATCACGGTGAAATCGAGCGCTGACGTTGCGTCTGCCGTTCAGCAGGCTGCAGCGCGCAACATCCGGTTCTTCCTGATCGATGCGCCGGCCGAGGCGTTCAAGCCGCTGGCCGACGCTACGCGCGGCCGCGACGTGCTGCTGTTCAATGTGAGCGCGCCGGACGATACGCTGCGCCGCGATCTCTGCGCTCGCGAGTTTGTCCATGTGCTGCCGAGCCGGTCGATGATCGCGGACGGCCTCGTGCAATACCTGGTGTCGCGGAAGTGGACCAATTTCCTGGTGCTGCAGGGGCCCAAACCGGGCGATACGCTCGCCGCCAAGGCGTTCGAGGCATCGGCCCAGAAATTCGGCGCCAGGATCGTCGCCAACAAGCCGTTCAAGCCCGGCACCGATCCGCGCGAGCGCGAGCTGAACAATCCGGCACTGCTGAGCGCCGTCAGCCGCGACTACGACGTGGTGTTCGTCGCCGACGAGGATTTCGATTTCGTCCGCCAGGTGCCGTTCCATCTGGTCAAGCCGCGGCCCGTGGTCGGGGCCATCGATCTCGAGCCGCTGGCCTGGCACTGGACCTGGGACCACAATGGCGCGCCGCAGGTCAACGCACGTTTCACCAGGCTGACCAAGCGCCAGATGGAAGGCGCCGACTGGGCGGCCTGGATGGCGGTGAAGATGGTGGTGCAGGCGGCGCTCCGCACCAAGTCCACGGAGTTCAAGGCGCAGCGCGATTTCATCCTCAGCGCCGGCGCGAGCTTCGACGGCGACAAGGGCCTCGCCATGAGCATCCGGCCCTGGGACCATCAGCTCCGGCAGGCCATACTCCTGGCGACACCTTATTATGTGACCGCGAGCGCCCCCGTCGAAGGCTTCATGCACCAGACCAACGTGCTCGACACGCTCGGCGACGACGAGCCGCAGTCGCAGTGCCGGCTCAACAGGTAGACGTCATGCAGCTTGCCCACACCATGCGCGCGCTCCGCGCCGTCACCACGCGGGAGATCATCAAGTTCGTGCAGCAGCGCGGGCGGCTGCTCTCCGCGCTGGTGCGGCCACTGATGTGGCTCGCGGTGTTTGCGGCGGGCTTCTACAACGTGTTCGGCGTCTCGATCATTCCGCCGTACAAGACCTACATCACCTATCAGGTCTATATCGTGCCGGGCCTGCTCGGCATCATCCTGCTGTTCCACGGCATGCAGTCGTCGCTATCGATGGTCTACGACCGCGAGATGGGCGTGATGCGGCTGCTGCTCACCGCGCCGCTGCCGCGCTGGGTGCTGCTGGTCTGTAAGCTGGTTGCCGGCACGGCTCTCTCGGTCATCACCTGCTACGTGTTCATGCTGGTGTGCATTCCGTTCGGCGTGACCTTCGATTGGACCGGCTGGCTTACCGTGTTGCCGGCGCTGATCGCGGCCGGCCTGATGCTCGGCTCGCTCTGGCTGTTTCTCTCGGTGCACATCAAGCAGCTCGAGAACTTCGCCGGCGCCATGAACTTCGTGATGTTCCCGATGTTCTTCTTCTCGTCGGCGCTTTATCCGCTGTGGAAGCTGCGCGAGGGCGGCTCGGAGGCGATCTACTGGGTGTCGATGGTCAATCCGTTCACCCACGCGGTGGAGATGATCCGCTTCGCGCTCTACGGCATGTTCGAGCCGGTGGCGACGCTGGTGGTCGTGGTCTCGACGGTGATCTTCTTCATGCTCGCGGTCTACGGCTACGACCCGCAGCGCGGCATGATGCGCCGCGGCGGTCAGCCGGCGCCGGCCTGATCGCGCCGCCGTTCGATCTCTTTGCGGATTGCCGCGCTCTCGTCGGGACTGCGCTTCGTTCGCGGGCGCTCAATCGGCACTTCGGCGACGACGCGGCAGGGGCTCGCCGACAGCAGGAACACCCGGTCCGCCAGATTGATGGCCTCGTCGATGTCGTGGGTGACGAGCAAGGTCGTCACCGGATTGCGCGACACCAGATCAGCCAGGGCCTGGACGAGCTGCGCCGCCAGCGCGCCGTCGAGCGACACGAAAGGCTCGTCGAGCAGCAGGAGATCAGGCTCGACCGCGAAGGCGCGCGCCATCGCGACGCGGCGGGCGAGGCCGAGCGAGAGCTCGCCCGGGAAGTTGTTGCGGTGGGTGGCGAGCCCCAGCGACCCGAACAGCGTGTCGAGCGCTGTGTCCGACGCCTCGGGCGCTGCAAGCCGTACATTGTCCTCGACGGTGCGCCAGGGCAGGAGCCGCGGCTCCTGGAACATCACGCCCAGCCGGCCATGATGCGGCAGCCGCACGATGCCCTCGTAGTCGCCGTCGAGGCCCGCGATGATGCGCAGCACCGTGGTCTTGCCGCAGCCCGAGGGGCCGAGCAGCGCGCCGACCTCGCCGTAACCCAAGCGAAGCTTGAGCCCGGCCAGCACGTCGCGACGGCCGCCGAGGGCTGCGCCGAATCCCTTGTGCGCGATCTCGACTTCAAGCTGGGCTGGGGCGCCACCGGGCGACATGTCGTTCAAGCGGCTGCACCAGAAGGGTTTCGATGGCGAGCATCACGGCTACGAAGGCCAGAGCATAGGCCAGGATGCGGGTCACGTCGAACAGCTGAAACGCCACACCGATCTCGAAGCCCACGCCGTTGGGCCGGCCGAGCAGCTCGACGATCAGCACGATCTTCCAGACCAGCGATAGGCCCGACCGCGCCGCCGCCGCGATATAGGGCGCAAGCTGCGGCATGATCACATGGCGGAAGCGCACCCAGGCGCTCATGCGGAACACATGCGCCATCTCGTCGAACTGCCGGTCGAGCGAGCGGGCGCCTTCTCGCACCGTCACGGTGACCAGCGGCAGCTTGTTCAGCGCCACCGCGGCGATGGCGGCGCTCTCGGTGAGGCCGGCCCAGACATAGGCCAGCACGATGATCACCAGCGCCGGCAGGTTGAGCAGGACGATCAGCCAGGGATCGCCGATGCGGTCGGCAGTGCGCGAGCGGCCCATGATGAGGCCCAGGGCGGTGCCGAGCGCCATGGCGATCAGGAACGAGGCCGCGACCCGCGCCAGCGTTGCCCCGAGATTGAAGGCCAGCGCGCCGGATTGCGCCTCGGCCGCGAGCGCGAGGCCGACGGTTTCCGGCGCGGGTAAAAGCCGTGCGCCCGCCACTTGCGAGCCCGCGTACCACGCGGCGATCAGGAGCCCGAGCGAGAGGAGTCTCAGCAGCACGCTTATTCCCCGCGGTTCGGGCGGTAGAACGTGGCGGGATCGAGCGTCTTGGCCGATCCGACCAGATCGGCGCCGCCGATCTCCGCAAGCACCAGATAGAGCGCCTGCGCGTCGGTCGCTTCTTCGCCGGAGGTCCGCTGCGGGACGCCTTCGAGATAGCGCTTTCGGTAGATCGCAAGCGTCGCGGCGTCGTTCGTGCCGATGCGCGGCGCCAGCCGCTGCCATTCGGCCTCGGAGCCCGCCAGGATTTTCTTGGCCTCGTGGGTCATCGCGAGAAAGCGGTCGACCGCGCCGCGGTTCTTCGCCGCCCAGGCCTCGTCGAACACGTAGCCGACGATCGAGATGGCGCCCTTGGCACCGAGCTGCTTCATCACCTCGTCCATGGCGACGGCGCGGCGGAAGCCTTTGCTCTCAAGCTCGGCGCAGAAATTCCAGAACGTCAGCGTCGCGTCCTGCTCGCCCTGGATGGCCTTCTGGGTGAGCAGCGGCGGCGTGCCGTAAATCAGCGTCGCGTCCTTCTTGAGATCGACATTGGAGCGCCGCGCCAGCGCTTGCAGCAGCAGCCAGCTCTTGTCGATCGGGCCGCCCGCCACCGCGAGCTTCCGGCCCTTGAGGTCGGCAATGCCCTGGATCGAGGAGGCCACCGGCACCATCACGGCGCCGACGGTGCTGGAATAGGGATGGAACGTCAGCGTGCCGCCGAGCCCGCGCTCACGCGCCACCCAGAGCCAGTCGGACAAAATGAGATCGGCCGCGCCGCCCTTGAGCGCGATCTTGCCGGCCTCGGTGCTGGCAAGCTCGGTGACCTCCAGATCGAGACCGGCCTTGCGGTCGAGGCCGTGAGTCCTGATGACGTCGAGTTCCCAGGCCAGCGTGCCGGTCTTCTGCGCGGCGATGCGGATGCGATCGGCGGCCTGCGCGCCCGATGAGGCCACGAGGAACAAGGCAGCCAGCAGCAGGCGCAGCTTGGAGGTCATTGCGGGTCCCGACGCGAATTGGCCCGCAACCCTAGAGCATCAGACACGGCGATGAAAACCGCCCATCCGGCGAAGCTGATCGTGCGCGATTGCGATGCTGCACCTGCTCAGAGGCGCATCTTCATGCCGACATAGACCGACAGCGGCTGGCCGGGCGTCAGCATGCGCGGGTCGGTCAGCGCCGAGATGGCGTTGGCCACGCCTTGTGTCTCGAAATAAGTGCCGTAGGGATTGTAGGTCTTGTTGAACAGGTTGTTGACCAGCCCGAACAGCCGCACGTTCGGCGACAGGTCGTAGGATGTGTGCAGGTTCGCGACCCAGTAGCTCGCAAGCTTGTCGTTCTGATTGGCGTCGTCGCCGACGAAATACTGGCTGCCCACCACGATCACGTCGGCGCCCACCTTCCATTGGGGGGTGATCAGATAGTCGGCCCCGGCCTTGAACTGATGCTGCGGAATGCCGGGAATCTTCTTGCCCGGCGAGACATGGACGTTGCCGTTGGCGTCGGCGGACGGGTTGTTCGGCGACGGCAGGTCGCCATCGAATTGGTAGGTCGCGTCGATGAAGCTGTAGTTCGCATAGGCGAACCATTTCTTGGAGCGGTATTCGGCGCCGGCCTCGACGCCCTGGCGGCGGCTCGCCTCGACATTCTGGAACACGCCGCGGCCCTGGATCTGGCTCGCCACCTGGATGATGTCGTTCCGCAGATCGGTGCGGAACAGCCCGACCTTCCACTCGAACAGGCCGCCCGCGAGCGGGCTCTTGCCGCGCAGGCCCGCCTCATAGGTCCGCGCCGTGACCTGCTGCAGCGGCGGGTCGGAGACCAGGAAGCCTTCGAGCAGGCACGGCCGGTTGGGATTGGAGCAGCCGAGCTCGAGCGGCGTCGGCGCGCGGTTCGCTTCCGAATAGCCGCCATAGACGGTGGCCCGCTCATTGATCTTGTAGGCGAGGCCGACCATCGGATTGAGCTTGGTGAAGGTGTGCTCGCCGTTGAGATCGGGGCTGGTGCCGAGGAGATCCGCGGTGCTGATCTTCGCGACGTTGAGCCGCGCGCCGGCGTTCAGCGACAGGTTCTTGGTGATGTCGAACACGTCGGTGGTGTAGAGGCCGTAATAGCTGCTGCGCGCCTTCAGGCTGACCGGGCTGTAGCCGATGTTGTCGGCGGTGTGGATGATCGAGCCGGTGCCAGGGATGAGCGAATTCGGCCCGACCGAGAGGTCGGGATTGATGAAGCCCAGCTCGCTGTTCGCGCCGAAGTTGACGCGGCTGTGATCGATGCTGGCGCCGATCGAGAAGTTGTTGCCGCGGCCGAACAGCCTGGCGCCGCTCGATGCTTCGATAGAGGCGCCCACTGTCGTCGCGTCGGTCGAGGTGCGGTCGACGGTGCCGTAGGGCACGCCGTCGCAACCGGCCGCAGGGCAGGGGATGCCGGCATTGCTCGAGGTCAGGAGCTGGCGGCCCGTCGCGGGCACGCCGGGAGCGGCATCCTGCGAGAGGCACAAGAAGCCGACCAGCCCGCCGTCGCACTCTTCGACATCGGCGGCGTTGCCGTCGACATGCCGCTGCTGGAACTTGCGAACGTAGAGATTGCTTTGCAGCGTCCAGTCGGTCGTGACGTTCACCTTGCCGTTCAGCGCGACGAGCTGCACGTCGTTCCGCGTGGTCTGCGGCCAGGTGTAGATTGCTCGCGGGTCCTGACTGAGAAGCTGGATCGGCGTCGGCCCGACCACGCCGAAGGAATTCCGGCCGACCTGGCCGATCAGATGCACCTCGCCGTTGTCGCCCTTCCAGCCGAGGTCGCCGTAGAAGCGGCGAACCGTCGACGGCGACTGATAGCGCCAGCCGTCGTCCTTCACGCCCTGCGCGGCGATGTAGATGCCGACGCCGTCCTTCTCCTTGCCGAACTGCGCGCCACCGGAGACGCGGCCATACGAGCCTGCCATGCCTTCGACCTCGGCGCCGCTGTAGGTGAAGCCGTTCTTCATCTGGATGTTGACCGCGCCGCCGAGCGCGTTCAGTCCGAAGGTCGGATTGTTGGTCCAGATGTCGACGCGGTTGATGGCGTTGGTCGGGATCAAGTCCCAGTTGACGGTGTCGCCGAACGCTTCGTTGACGCGGACGCCGCTCATGTAGACCGCGAGGCCCTGCGGCGTGCCTTGCAGCGGCGAGGCGACGAAGCCGCGGTAGCGCAGCTCCTGGGTGTTGCCGTTGCCCTGGACGTCGGTGACCGAGACGCCGGGCACGCGCTGCACCAGCGTGTCGGTGATCGACGGCGAATAGGTGCGGGCGAAATCCTCGGCTCTCAGTGTCTGGGTCGAGGCCGCGATCTTGTCGCGGTCGATGCCGGCCTCGCCCGCGGGCATGGGCACGGGCACTGTTATTCTGGCGGGCGCGCTGGCCGGGGCACTCGTCGGGGCGCGGCGGCTCCTTGCGGTCGAGCCACTGAGCGGCGAGGGCGCGATGACGTCGATCTGGGGCAGGAACACCGATTCCTGCTGCTGGCTGAAGGCCGCGTCGCTCCAGAGCGTCGCGATCAGGCCGAGGCAACCCGCCAGCCACAGCCGGCCGAACACGCCCGGCTCCCGCCGTTCCACCCGCCGCACGCGCCCCACGCCTTCCATCCCCAACGACCTGTACTTGTTGGGGAAATTGTCGGCTGTTTCAGGCGGTCCTGTCCCGGGCACATTGTGCAAATCGACCCGGGAACATTTGGCAACGGATGGGGAGAGCTATCGTCTGTGTCGAGGCCGTGCCGCTTGTCCCCTCTCCCGCTTGCGGGAGAGGGGACAAGCGAAGGCGAGCCGGGAGAGGGCTCTTTCTAACTGCGGCACCCCTCTCCCCCCTCGCATTCGCTCGGGACCCTCTCCCCGCTTTGCGGGGCGAGGGGACCAAATCGCAACGGCGAGCCAGATGCGATGGCCCCAGCGTTAAGCGGGCGGAGCGAGGAGCTGCACCGCGGTGCGGATCAGCTCGGGCAGGTTTTTCGCGCCGAGCTTCTGGCGAAGCTGCGCGCAGAGATTGACCACGGTCTTGTAGCTGACGTTCAGCGTCTCGGCGATGCCGCCATAGGGCTTGCCCTGGGCGAGCAGCGCCAGCACCTCCATCTCGCGCGGCGTCAGGTCCTTGAGCGGGCTGCCGCCCCCTCCGGTGCCGACCAGCGCCACCTGCATGGCGAGCTCGTTGCTGAGATGCGGCGTGCCGGCGCGCACCTTCTCGAAGGCTTCGACGAACTCCTCCGACGAGGTGTCCTTGATCACATAGCCGGTGGCGCCGGCCTCGAGCGCGCGGGCCACGATGGTCGGGTCGCTGTGCATGCTGAACACCAGGATGCGGGCGCGCGCGTTGCGCGACTTGATCCGCCGGATCAGCGCAAGCCCGCCGAGCCCTTTGCCCTGCATGGCGAGATCGATCACGACCACGTCGGGCTGGTTGCGGCAGTAGCTGCGATAGCCCGATACGGCATCGCGGGCTTCCAGCACGGTCTCGACGCGCGCATCTTCGAGAATGCGGCGGCAGCCCTGCAGCACGATCGGATGATCGTCGATGATGAGGACGCTGGTCACGATACGCCGACGTGCTCCTGATCCGCATGCGCCAGCGGAATGCGGATTTGCACCGACGTGCCGCGGCCGCTCTGGCTTTCGATCGCGCAGGTGCCGCCCAGCGCCTCGACGCGCTCCTGCATGCCGAGCCGGCCGAAGCCGAGCGGCTGGGCCGGGTCGATGCCGCGGCCGTCGTCGCGGATGATAAGCGTCAGCGTATCGGCCGTCGCTGCGACGTTGACCTCGATGGTTTTCGCGCCGGCGTGCTTCATCGCGTTGGTCAGGCTTTCCTGGACGCAGCGATAGACCGTGAGATCGATGGAGTCGCCATAGCCGCTTTGCAGGCCGGTCTCGGAGAACGAGAACGTCAGCTCGGGATGCTGCCGCGTGCGCTCGCGAATGAGTTCCGACAGCATGTTCTCCAGCGGCACGTGGCCGAGCGCCATCGGGCGCAGCCGGTTGAGCAGGTTCCGGTTGGTCGCCTGCATGTGCTCGATCAAGGTGAGCATCTCGCCCAGGCGGTTCTTGGCGGCATCGCTGGTCTTGCCGACCGACGCCATCGCCGAGCTTGCCATCGCCTTCAGCCCGAACAGGCTCGGCCCCACCTCGTCGTGAAGCTCCAGCGCGATGTTGCGGCGCTCGTCGTCCTGCACCGTGATGAGCCGCCGGTTGAGCGTGCGGTTCTCGGCCTGCAGCCCGTGCAGCGCCTCGGCCAGCGCATTGAAGCGCGCCGTGATCGCGGCGAACTCGGATGCTTCGGGTGGCGGCAGCCGGACCTCGTAGTGACGCCGTTCGAGATCGGCGAGGCCCGCGGCGAGCCGCGCGACCGGCTCCAGCACGCGGCCGAACAGGAGATAGAGGAGCCCGATGCCGGCCGCGTTGAGCGTCAGCGCGATGAGCGCCAGCGCCGCGGTGTGCTCCCAGGCTTCGGCGATCTCGTCCTTCGGCTCGCCGGTGACGATCACCGCGCCGATGCGGCGGCCTTTGACCTCGACCGGAAAGGTGTGGCTCTCCGCCGGCACCGCCATCAGCGCCACGAACCAGGCGGGCGCACTCCGTTCGTCGGACCGCCCGCTGTCGGCGGCTTCGTTGAGCGTCACGACGTTGCCGGCAAGATCGTGCACCGCGATCCGGACATGGCGCAGGAAGCGCAGCTGCAGCGGCAGGTTGGGCAGGATGCGCTCGGCCGGCATGTCCTGCTGCATCTGGATGCTTTCCTGCACCAGCAGGTCGGCAAGCTTCATCGAGGAGGCGACCTCGACTCGCACCGAGTTCCGGGTCTGGGCGATGATCACCGCGCAGGCCGCGATTGCGGCGATCAGGTCGATCAGCAGGATGGTGATCAGAAGCTGCCCGCGGACCGACCGCCGCCGCCACAGCACATCGCCGAGCGCAACGCGCGAGCGCGGCGCAGTCACTGCCGCGCTGACCCGCGGCGCTGAGGCCATGGCGATGCCGTTGTCGACGCTCATGCGTCCGGACTATCCTCCGAAGTCATTTCATTGGCGCGATGATCGGCCGGACGTGCATCGGACACAAGTGGGAGCTTTCGCGCGTGCGTAAGGCTCTGAGAGGGTTTTTGGCTGTGGTGTTGCTGACGGTGCCGTTCTTTTGGCCGGCAAGCGTCGCGCTATCGGCCGACGATGTCGAAGCCTTCCTCAATGGGGCCGTTAAGACCTGTGTCGAATGCGATCTTTCCGGCCGTGATCTCCGCGAGCGCGATTTCAAGCGCGTGAAGCTCGACCGCGCCAAGCTTCAGGGCGCGGACTTCACCAATGCGAGCCTGTTCCGCGCGTCGATGCAGCGTGCCGATCTGTCCGGTGCGAAGCTTGCCGGCGCCAACCTCAACCTGCTTGATGCCAAATGGGCCGACCTCTCCAAGGCCGCGCTCGCCGGCGCGCTGCTCTACGAGGCGGACCTGTCCGGCGCCAATCTCAGCGGCGCCGACCTGCGCGGCGGCTATATGGGTCGCTCCAAGCTCAACCAGGCGAACCTCACCGGCGCCAATCTTCGTTCGGCCGATCTGCGCGCCGCGCGGTTGTCCGGCGCGACACTCACGGGCGCCGACATGCGCGGCGCCCGGCTCGACAAGCAGAACCTGCGCGGCATGGACCTGCGCGGTATCAATTTCGCGATGGCCGATATGAAAGAGGCAGACCTTACGGACGCCGATCTCTCCGGCGCGACGCTGGCAGGTGTCGACCTGTTCGGCGCCAATCTGCACGGCGCCAATTTGAAGGGCGCCAATCTCGAAGGCGCCAACCTGACCAACGCCATCCTGACCGAGGCGCAGACCGAGGGCGCAAAATTTGAGGCGGCCATCATGCCTGATGGCCGCCGCTCAGAACCGTCAAAACAGTAGAAAAATCAGAACTCGGCCGGGAGATAGCCGTTGATCTCGAGCCCGACGCAGATTTCGACGAGAGTGGGAGTCGTCCAGGTCATTGTCGCTTCCTCCGTGAATTTATCGTCCGATATTAGCACAACGCCGGGCTTATTCAATTTTGATCGCGGCGGCCTGGATGATGGCTTTCCATTTCTCGGTTTCGCCCCGTAGAAATTCGGCCACCGCCTCCGGCGGCCCGCCGGTGGGCACCGCCCCAAGCTTTTCGATTTTCTCTTTCAGGATCGGCTCCTTAACGGCCTGATCGATCTCGCTGTTGAGCCGCGCCACGATGTCTTTCGGGGTGCCGGCGGGGGCGAGCACGACGAGCCAGCTCGCCATCTCGACGTCGGGAATGCCGGCTTCCACGTTGTTGGGCACGTCGGGCAGGACCGGCGCCCGGGACTTGCCGGTGACGGCCAGAGCCTTGAGTGTGCCGGAGGTGACGAAGCTCATCACGCCGGGCGCCGTGTCGATGGTGAACTGGATATTGCCGGCCATCAGGTCCTGCAGCATCGGCGCGCTTCCGCGATAGGGCACGTGCTGCGCCTTCAGCCCGGTCTTCATCGCCAGCAGCGTGCCGCCGAGATGCCCGGTGGAGCCCATGCCGGCGCTGCCGAAGTTGGCGCCGTCCGGCCGCGCCTTCATCTTGGCGAGGAAATCCGTGGTCGAAGTAACGCCGACCGTGGGACTGACCACCAGGATGCTCGGCACCGACGCAATATAGGCGACCGGTGCGAACGCCGTGGCGGTGTCGAACGGCATGCGGCTGTACATGAACTGGTTCATCACCGCCTGGCCGGGCGTCGACATCATGATGGTGTATCCGTCAGCCGGCGCCTTCGCGAGCAGCGCCGCGCCGGTGTTGCCGCCGGCGCCGGCGACGTTCTCGATCACGACCGGCTTGCCGAGCCGCGCCGCGAGCCGTTCGCCGACAATTCGTGCGGCGACGTCGGTGGTGCCGCCCGCCGCATAGCCGACGATCATCCGGATCGGCTGGTCGGGCCAGGCACTTGCATTTGTCGTCGCAGCAACAAGGCACGCGCCCGCAAGCGCTACGAAACGCATCATTCGTCCTCCCAGCACCGCTCGCAGGATCACTGCGGCAGCGTCTTGATCCATTGCACCAACGCGTCCACCACAGCCTTCGGCTGCTCGGGGATCAGCGCATGGCTCGCATTCGGAATGACCGCGATCGTCACCCGCGAGCCGAACTCGTCCTTCATCTCGTTGCGCTTTGACTCAGGCTTGAACGGATCGTTGGCGGCCTGAAGGTCGAGCAGGGGCGCCGTGCCGCCCGCCCACCAGTCGCTCTGCTTGACGGCCGCGACCGCGGCGCGCTGCTGGTCGCGGATCTCCGGATGCCAGCCCTTGAGCCAGACCGTCGCATCATGGCCCGGCGCGAAGAACCCAAAGCGCAGGGCTTCCAGGCGCTTCTCGTCGGATAGCGCCGGATTGCCGGCGGCGGTCACCGCAGCAGACAGCTCCGCCGGATATTGTTTTGCGGCCGCAGCCGCGATCACCACGCCGCGCACCAGGCCCGGATAATCCGTCGCGGTCATCCGCGCCACCCAGTTGCCGAACGCGTGGCCGACCACGACGGCCTTGCCGCCGCCATGGGCCTTCACGCTCTCCGCGATGTCGCGGGCGAAGTCGTGCAGCGTGATGCCGGTCATCGGGCCTTTGCTGTTGCCAATGCCGCGCGGCTTCGGCCGCAGCACGCTGAAGCCTGCCGCGGCGAGCCCCTCGGCGACCTCGTCGTAATCGTCGGAGTCGCGCGCGAGCGAAGGCAGCAGCACCACCGCAGGACCGCGGCCGTCGATCACGACCTCGATCTGCACGTCGTTGTAGCGGACGAGCTCGATGCGGCGTTCGTTGGCCATGGCGGTGCCCCAAGCGGTGCCCAAGGTGGAGAGCGCGACGGTCGCCGCGATCAATGATTTCATCGAGAAAACGGCCACATTCGCCCCCGGATTGCGTGACATTGACCAATAGGTCAGCATTATGACATATCGCGTGTCAACAAGGGCAGAGAGAAAGATGGCCGGTCCGTTGTCGCATGTGCGCGTGCTGGATCTCAGCCGGATCATGGCCGGCCCATGGGCCGGCCAGGTGCTGGCCGATCTCGGCGCCGACGTCATCAAGGTCGAGCGGCCCGGTGCGGGCGACGACACGCGCTCGTGGGGCCCGCCGTTTCTGTCCGACCCGTCGGGCAAGCCGACGAAAGAGGCCGGCTATTATCTGTCGGTCAATCGCGGCAAGCGTTCCATCACGCTCGATCTCGACAAGCCCGAGGGGCAAGCGATCGTGCGCGCGATCGCGGCGCGCTCCGACATCGTGCTGGAGAACTTCAAGGCCGGCACGTTGAAGCGCTTCGGCCTCGACTACGAAAGCCTGAAAGCCGTCAATCCGAAGATCATCTACTGCTCGATTACCGGCTTCGGCCAGACCGGGCCGAAGCGCGATGCCGCGGCTTACGACTTCATGATCCAGGCCATGGGCGGCCTGATGAGCGTGACCGGCGAGCGCGACGGCATGCCGGGCGCGGGGCCGCAGAAGGTCGGCGTGCCGATCGTCGATCTCATGACCGGCATGTATGCGGCGGTCGGCGTGCTCGCGGCGCTGGCGCGGAGGAACGAGACCGGGCAGGGCGACTACATCGATCTGGCGATGCTCGACGTGCAGTCGGCGTTCCTCGCCAACCAGGCGATGAACTGGCTCGTCTCGGGCAACACGCCGAAGCGCGGCGGCAACCGTCATCCCAACATCCAGCCGCAGGACGTGTTTCCCTGCGCCGACGGCTTCATGGCGCTGGCGGTGGGCAATGACGGCCAGTTCGCCAAGCTCGCCGAGATTTTCGGCCATGCCGAATGGTCGAAGGACGAGCGCTTTGCGACCAACCCGGCGCGGGTGCGCAATCATCCGCTGCTCGATCCGCTGTTGCGCGCCGAGTTCGCCAAGCGCTCGCGCGCCGAGCTTGCGGCCTCGCTCGAAGCCGCCGGCGTGCCGTGCTCGCCGATCAACACCGTGCCGGAGGTGTTTGCCGAGCCGCAGCTCAAGCACCGCAACATGCTGCGCGAGCTGCCGCATCCCACGGGCGGCCGGGTGCCGCAGGTGGTGAGCCCGCTCAACTTCGCCAACGCGCAGCTTGCCTTCGAAAGTGCGCCGCCGCTGCTCGGTCAGCACACCGAGGAAATCTTACGCGAATTCGGGCTGGAGAAACCCTGATGGGGCGCCTGCATTTTCCTTCGGTCGAGGAGATGAGTGCCGAGCAGCGCGACGTGCACGACGAGATCGTGAACGGCGTGCGCGGCAAGCTGGTCGGGCCGCTGCGCGCCGTGATCCACAGCCCGGACCTGGCACGGCGCTGGTCGCGGCTCGGCGAGTATCTGCGGTTCTCGACCGTGCTGCCGAAGAAGCTCAACGAGCTTGCCATCATCGTCACCGGCCGGCGCTGGAACAGCCAGATCGAATTCCACATCCATTCCGAAGCCGCCAAGGCCGCGGGCCTCGATGCCGCCTGCATCGAAGCCATTCGCCTGGCCCAGCCGCCGGCCTTTGCCGACGAGGCCGAGGCCGAGGTCTACGAGTTCGCGCGCCAGCTGCAGCAGACCGGCACGGTCGAGCCGCCGCTCTATGCTGCGGTGAAGAATCGTTGGGGTGAGCGCGGCGTGGTCGAGCTGACCGGCGTGATCGGCTACTACACCATGGTGTCGATGACGCTGAACGCGCACGAAATTCCGTTGCCGGATGGCGCCAAGCCGCCGCTCGCGCCGCCGCCCGGCGGCGGGCTCACCACCTTGCCGGCATGCCAACCAAGGACTGCGCAATGACCGAGGCCTACGAGTGCTTCAAGGTTGAGGTGTCCGACTTCGTCGCGACCGTGACGCTGGCGCGTCCGCCGGTGAACGCGCAGAACCGCAAGTTCCGCGAAGAGATCGTCGCGATCTTCGATCAGCTCAGCGACCGCTCGGATGTGCGGGCCGTGGTGCTGACCGGGGAGGGCAAGACCTTCTCGGCGGGCGCCGACCTGAAGGAGCGCCCGACGCTCGGCGAGGCCGGTGCCTATCCGAAGCACAACCGGCTGGTCCGCGCGAGCTTCGACGCCGTGATGGAATGCACGAAGCCGGTGATCTGCGCGATCAACGGCGCTGCGATCGGCGCCGGCTGCGTGCTGGCGCTGTGCTGCGACATCCTGGTCGCGAGCGAGCAGGGCTATCTCGCGATGACCGAGGTCGATGTCGGCCTTGCCGGTGGGGTGAGCCATGTGCGGCGGTTCTTCCGCGAGTCCGACGCGCGGCTCCTGATCTATACGGCGCGGCGCATTCCGGGGCCGGAGCTGCTCCGGATGAACGTGGTTTCGGCCTGCGTGCCGGCCGATACGCTGCTGCAGACTGCACGGGGCATTGCGATCGAGATCGCGTCGAAGAGCCCGATGGCGGTCCGCGCCGCCAAGCGCTCGTTCAACGTCACGGAGAACCTGCCGCTGGGCGACGCCTACCGCTTCGAGCAGTCGCAGACGGTTGCGCTGGCTTCCAGCGACGAGACCAAGGAAGCGCAACGGGCTTTTGCCGAGAAGCGAAAGCCCGTGTTCAAGAGCTAGCGCTTTTCTAATCGCTAGGAAGCGCACCCGCGCAACACGCAGGCTGTCGCCCGCGGGCTTGACCCGCGGGTCCATGACCCAAGTTCAACAGCGGAAGTCTTACGCAAGGCTTCCTGAGCCGCAGCCGCTCATGGATCGCCGGGTCAAGCCCGGCGATGACACCGCCGTTGTGGCTCGTGACGTAGGACAACTGGGATGGGAAAGGTCTAATTCTCCCGCAGCCCCGCGGCGTCGATCAGCGGCAGCATGCGCTTGGCGTCCTGCTGGACGTAGGCCGCGTAGTCCGCCGGGCCCTTGTGGAACAGCTCGATGCCGGCCTTGGTGAGCTTGTCCTTGGTCTCCGGCGCTTTCATCACCTGGGCGATCACGGCGGCGAGCTTGTCAACGACCGGCTGCGGCGTGCCGGCCGGCGCGGAAATGCCATACCAGGTGCTGAGATCGAAATCGGCGAAGCCCAGCTCCGCCATGGTGGGAAGCTGCGGCAGCGCTTCGGAGCGCATCTCATTGGCGATCGCGAGAGCACGCACCGTTCCGGCCTGGATGTGCGGGACAAACGGCGGCAGGTTGAGGAAGCCGAGATCGATCCGCCCGGCGAGCAGATCGGTCGAAGCCGGTGCCGCGCCGCCATAGGGCACGTGCACCAGCTTGAAGCCGCCGACCTGCTGGAATTTGATGCCGAGAAGCTGCGGCAGGCTGCCCTGGCCGACGGAGGCGAAATTCATCGAACCATTGGCGGCCTTCGCGGCCGCGATCAATTCCTGCACGGTCTTGTACGGGCGCGCCGCCGGCACCACGAGCACGTTGGGGACGTTGCCCACCATCGCGATGAAGACGAAATCCTTGATGCCGTCGAACTTCGCGCCCTTCGACAGCGCCGGCGCGATGATGTGCGACGGCGAGCCGCCGATGAACAGCGTGTAGCCGTCGGGCTGCGCGTGCGCCACATAGGCAGCGGCGAGCGCGGTGCCGGCGCCGACGCGGTTTTCCACCACGACAGGCTGGCCGAGCGCCGACGCCATGCCCTCCGCGACGGTGCGGGCCAGCAGATCGGCCGGGCCGCCGGCGGCGTAGGGGTTGACCAGCGTGATGTTGCGGGTCGGATAGGTCTGCGCTGCGAGATGTCCCGAGAACGCGACCCAGACGAGCGCTGCGAGCGCGACGATGCGCTTCATTGTTGTTCCTCCCATCCCTGCACGCATGCGGGCATTGCGTTGCCCACGGTTTGACCACGTCGTTGATTGTACAATAAGCTAGATGAGTGATCTTTTACAAACGGAAAGACCGCAACCGTGCTGTTCCCAACGACGCTGGTCGGAAGCTACCCGCAGCCGGACTGGCTGATTGATCGCAAGAAGCTCGCCGAGATCGTGCCGCCGCGCGCGCGGGCGCGCGAGCTGTGGCGGATGGACGGCGAACTGCTCGATCTGGCGCAGGACGACGCAACCATTCTGGCGGTCCGCGACCAGGAGCGCGCCGGCATCGACGTCGTCACCGACGGCGAGATGCGGCGCGAGAGCTATTCCAACCGCTTCGCCACCGCGCTCGAAGGCATGGACAGCGATCATCCGGCCGAGGTGCCGGCGCGCACGGCCGGCCGCGTGCAGATCGTTCCCCGTGTCGTCGGCAAGCTGCGGCGATCTGCCCCGGTGCAGGTCCGCGATGTGGCGTTCCTGCGCGCGCAGACCGACCGGCAGATCCGGATCACCATTCCGGGGCCGTTCACGATGACGCAGCAGCTGTTCGACGAGCACTATCACGACGACGCGGCGCTCACGATGGATTGCGCGGCCGCGCTCAACGAGGAGATCAGGGAACTGTTCGCGGCCGGTGCCGACGTGGTGCAGCTCGACGAGCCGTTCCTGCAGGCGCAGCCCGACAAGGCGCGCCAGGTTGCCATTCCGGCCATCAACCGGGCGCTGGAGGGCGCCAAGGGCAAGACCGCCGTGCATCTCTGCTTCGGCTACGCGGCGCGCGTGTCCACCAAGCCGTCCGGCTATTCGTTCCTGCCGGAGCTGAACGCCTGCAAGGTCGACCAGATCTCGATCGAGACCGCGCAGCCCAAGCTCGATTGCTCGATTCTTTCGAAGCTGCCGGACAAGCACATCATCCTCGGCGTGCTCGATCTCGGCGACATGAACGTCGAATCCGCCGAAACCATCGCCGCCCGCGTCCGGCGCGCGCTGCCCTATGTGTCGCCCGACCGCGTGATCCTCGCGCCTGACTGCGGCATGAAGTACCTGCCGCGCGACGTGGCATTCGGAAAGCTCAAGGCGATGGCCGAAGCCGCTGCGATTCTGCGCCGCGAGGTGTCGGGCAAGGCATTCGTGTAAAGCTGATGCTCACTTCAGCTTCATGTCGATGCGGACCTGGTCGCCGCGATAGAGTCCTTCGCCGATGAACACCAGGCTGCCGTGCTGGTCGACCACCGAGCGGTACACATAGGCGATCGGCGCGTTGAGCGGGATGTTCAGCGTCTGGGCGGTCTCGACGTCGGCGGTGCCGATGGTGAGGCTCTGCCGCGCGTCCTTGATCTTCATGCCCGGGATGTCGGCAATCAGCCGCAGCGCGGTCTTGGTCTCGAACAGGTTCTTCGTCATGCGCTTGCTCAGCCGCTCGTCGATATAGAGCTCGGCGAGCAGGAACGGCACGCCGTCGCGCGAATGCTTGCGCCGCAGCTTCCGGTATGACGGCGCGAGCTTGCCGATCGGGTGCGGGATCAATCTGGGTTTATGTCCGCGCTCGTCGGACAGCACCTCGATGATCGCGCCGGCGCGCGACATCAGGAGGCCCGACCAGTCTGTCGCCACCTCGCACCAGAGCTGCTCCTGGGCGTGCTCCTTCACGAACGTGCCCTTGGCGCGATAGCGCTCGATCAGTCCCTCGCTCTCGAGCTGGCCCAGCGCCTGGCGGATGGTGGCGCGCGCCACGCCGCACTCGGCCGAGAGGTCCTCGACGGTCGGGATCTGCGCGCCGACAGTCCATTCGCCAGCCTGGATGCGGCGGCGGAACAGGCTCGCGAGCTGGATGTAGCGCGCGACCGCGCTGCGGCTCAGATCGACCCGCGTAGGCTTGGTGGCGGCCTTAGCGGCCATGAGAGCCTCCTGGAACGGAATCCGTTGCTGCGTCGTGGAATGGCTGGCCGGCGAGGAAACTGTCAAGGTCGCGGGCCAGGCGGTTCAGCATCGCGGCGCGGGTCTCGTGGGTGATCGACGCCGAATGCGGCGACAGCACCACGTTCTGCATGGTGAGAAACCGCGGATCGAGATTGGGCTCGGTGGCGAACACGTCGAGGCCGGCGCCCGCGATCGTGCCGTTCTCGAGGGCAGCGATCAGCGCCGGCTCGTCGACCACGAAGCCGCGCGACACGTTGATCAGGTAGCCGTCGGGGCCGAGCCTCTCCAGGACGCGGGCGTTGACCAGATGGCGCGTGTCTTCGGTGGCGGTGCAGGACAGCACCAGCACGTCGCAGCGCTCCGCCATTGCCAGCAAATCCGGCTCGAACGCATAGGGCACGGCGGGATTGGGCTTCCGGCCGGTGTAGATCACCTTCATGCCGACGCCCTGCGCGAGCTTCGCGGCGCGCTGGCCGATCTTGCCAAGACCGACGATGCCCAGGGTCTTGCCCGCGACGCGATGCGAGGCGGCGATGCGCTCCTTCTGCCAGCGGCCGCTGCGCACGAAGCGGTCGGCCTCGGCCACCCGGCGCATGATGCCATAGGCCATGGCGATCACGGCTTCGCCGACGTCGTCGGCCAGCTCGTCGGGGGTGTTGCAGATCGCGACGTTGCGGGCGCGGGCCGCGGCGAGATCGATCTTGTCGAGGCCTGCGCCGTTGCAGATCACGATCTTGAGGTCGGGCAGGGCGTCGAGCCGCGCCGCGTCGATGCCGTGCATGCTGGTGGTCGCCGCGACGCGGACGCCGCGAAGGGGATCGGCCGGCCACGAGGTGGGCAGGTCGGACAGTTCGCAGCGCTGCGCCACCAGGGCTTTGAGGTCCGGCGGAACCGTCGCGATGCATACCGCCTTCGGCCGTTCAGACTCTGCCATTCCCAATTCCCCTCCGAAGCCCGGCGCGATTGAACTTGTGGCGCAAACCCATATAACTAGAATATTGATCTTTTACCACGGCCTGGAGCCAGCGGGTGCCCATCACATACGATCAGGTCAAGTCGGTCGCCTCGGAGCTTTACGGCTCCTGCCTGATGAAGATCCCCGAGGACACCAAGGGCGCGCTGCAGCGCGCACTTGACGCCGAGAGCAACGAGGGCGCCCGCAAGATCCTGGCGCTGATGCTGCGCAGCGCGATCGCGGCCGAGACCACGCGGCGTCATGTCTGCTCGGACGCAGGCGTGCCGGTGTATTTCGTCAAGATCGGCACCGCGGCGCGGCTCGAAGGGCCGATCAAGCAGGCGATCTCCGACGGCTTCGACCATCTGGTCGCCACCATCGACCCGCCGATCCTCAAGCACGTCACCAATCCGCTGACGCAGGAGCGCGGCTACAAGGGCAAGGACATGCCGCTTGTCAGCTACGACCTGATCGACAATGCCGACTATGTGGAAATTCTCTGCTCGCCGAAGGCGCTGGGCTCGGGCCGCTGGGCGGCGCTGGAGATCTTCAGCTTCCCGTCGCTGGAGGTGATCGAGAAATACGTCATGGACTGCGTGCTGAAGGCGGGCTCGCAGCACTGCCCGCCGGTGGTGATCGGGGTGGGCATCGGCGGCACGTTCGACCACTGCGCCAAGCTCGCCAAGACGGCGACCTTGCGGCCCTATGGCGAACCGAACTCCGAGCCCAAGATCGCCGCGATGGAGCAGCGCCTGCTCGAAGCCGTCAACAAGACCGGCTTCGGCCCGATGGGCACCGGCGGCGACACCACGGCGCTCGCCGTCAATGTGGAATATTCCTCCGGCCACGGCTTCACGCCCGTGGCCGTGTGCTTCAACTGCTGGATCAACCGCAGAGCCGGCGCGCGCATCTACAACGACGGCCGCATCGAGAAATTCGAATGAGCACATCCCTCGATCTCGACGGCGCCATCCGGCTGAAGCTGCCGATCAGCGAGGCCGACGTGCGAAAGCTCAAGGCCGGCGATTTCGTTTTGCTGGATGGCGAGATCGTCATCACGGCCGGCCTGCCGACGCACCAGCGCATCCAGGACTATGTCGATGCCGGCAAGCCTTTGCCGATGGATCTGACCGGCGGCACGCTGTTTCATCTGGGCAGCTACAGCCAGGAAAAGGACGGCGCGTTCGAGGTTCTGTACATGAACCCGACCACAAGCACGCGGTTCAATCCGTTCATGCCGAGCTTCATCCGCCGCTTCGGCCTGCGCATGGTCGGCGGCAAGGGCGGGCTCGACTGGGAATCCGCAAAGGCCATGAAAGAGGTCGGCTGCGTCTATCTCTCATTCCTGGGCGGCGGCTCTGCGCTGCACTCAGCCGCCATCAAGGCGGTGCGCCAGGTGGCCTGGGACGATCTCGTCGCTCACTACCGCTTGGTGAAGCTCAAGGTCGAAGCGCTCGGCCCGTTGGTGGTCGGCATCGACAGCCACGGCAACAGCTCGTTCGAGCAGCTCGGCCAGCAGGCCAGGGATCGCATGCCGGAGATTCTGAAGGGCCTCGACGAGGCCCGCGCGAAATCGCCCTGAAGCTATGCCGTATTTGTTGTCACATCGGTGGTGAACTCCCTCTCCCATAGGGAGAGGGTTGGGGTGAGGGGGCCTAACTTTCCCGATAGACCGTAACCCCTCACCCGGATCGCTTCGCGATCCGACCCCCATGGGAGAGGTGAAGAGGCAGCGGTTACGAGTCGTCCACTGCTTCGGTGAGCTTGAACGACGGCCGCGCGGCGATCTTCTGGTGCCAGGCCGCGAGCTTCGGGTGCTGCTGCCGCCACGGATCGCCCTCGAAGCGGAAGTCGATATAGGACAGCGCAACGCCCACCGTGATGTGGCCGATCGAGAAGGGCGTCCGCTCCAACACAGCCGCCTCGCCCTCCAGCGACTCCAGCGTCTTGCCCCGCTTGATCCGGTAGCTGTTGAGATGCGGCTCGGACTGCGCCGGCCGCGTCAGCTCGTTCCGCCACAGCAGCAGGAAGTCCAGCATGCCGTCGCCGAGCGCCTGCCAGCGCAGCACCCTCAGCCGCTCCGGCATCGTGGCGGGAATGAGCTTCGGCCCGTCATGCAGGCTGTCGAAATATTCGCAGATCACCGGCGAGTCGTAGATCACCGTGCCGTCGTTAAGCGCCAGCGTCGGCAGCTTGGACAGCGGATTGTCCTGCATCAGCACGTCGTGCGGCTTGGTGGTTGCCGCGACGGTGCGGGTGCAGTCGAGGCGGTCGGCGAGCCCAAGCTCGTGGGCGACGATCATGACCTTGCGCACGAAGGGCGAGCGCGGCGACCAGTGCAGCTTCATGCGCATCGGGATAGTCCCGTATCAGTGTTGCGGTTTGGGCGGCGCGGGCGGTGCGTCCGCGGGCTTCTCCGGACGCTTGATGGTGAAAAAATCCTCGACCACGCTGTAGTCCATATAGCCCAGCCGCGCGATCGGCTTCATCTTGCGCACGTCGATCTGGCCGTCGACGATCACAGCGTCGTCGACATGCACGCCGACCACCTCGCCGACGATGATCGACGACGGGTTGAGCTTGCCGTCCGAGCCGGTCAGCCGCACCGTGGTGTTGTACTTGCACTCCAGCGCCACCGGCGTGCGGGCGACCCGGGGCGGCTTGACGTTGAGGCAGGGCAGCATCTCGATGCCGACCTTCTCCGGCTCGCTGATCCCGGAGCCGAACTCGGCCGACGAGGCATTCATCACCTCGCGCAGCTCCCAGGTCGCCATGTTGACCACGAACTCGCCGGTCTCCTCGGCGTTGGTCTGGGAGTCCTTGCGCGGATGGCTGGAGAACAGCACGAACGGCGGATGCGCCGACACGGTGTTGAAGAAGCTGTAGGGCGCGAGGTTCACCACCCCGGCCTTGCTGACCGTCGAGATCCAGCCGATCGGCCGCGGCACCACCAGCGCGGTCCAGGGATTGTGCGGCAGGTTGTGGTCGTTGCGCCTTGGATCGTAGAACATTCCCATCCCTGTCACGGCCCGCGATCGGCGGCCGTCTTGCAAACACCCAATAGCACAGTTTATTAGTTTTTCGAGCCGGAACCTGCTAGCCTCCGACATCGCGCTGCATGGCAGCTCCAGAATAAACGGCACGGGTCGGCTGTCGACCCGGCGAGGGAGGATACCTGATGTCCAGAATGGTGCGCTTGTTGGGTTTTGCCGCGCTGCTGCTGTGGCCCGCGATTTCACTCGCCCAGGATTTCCCCAACCGGCCGATCCGCTTCATCGTGCCGTTCCCGGCCGGCGGGCCGTCCGACGTCATCAGCCGCGTGCTGACCGAGAAGATGTCGAGCATGCTCGGCCAGCCGGTGGTGATCGAGAACCGCGCCGGCGCCGGCGGCCTGATCGGCATCAACTCCGTCGCCAAGGCCGTGCCGGACGGCTACACCATCGCGATCGCGCCTTCGAGCCAGCTCGCCATGAACGTCACGCTGCGCGACGACATGCCGTTCCATCCGATGAAGGACCTGGCGCTGCTGACCCAGATCGTCTCGGTGCCGGAGATCCTCGTGGTCAATCCGAGCGTGCCGGCCAAGTCGCTCAGCGAGCTGGTGGCGCTCGCCAAGGCGCAGCCCGGCAAGCTCACCTTCGCCTCGACCGGGCCGGGCGGCATGCCGCACATGGCGATGGAGCTGTTGAAGTTCACCGCCGGCATGGAGCTCGTGCATGCGCCCTATACGGGTGCGGCCCCCGCCGTGAACGATCTGCTCGGCGGCCACGTGCAGATGATGTTTGCCGACGTGCCGGTGCTGATGGGCTCGATCAAGGCAGGCACGCTGCGTGCGATCGCGATCGGCAGCCCGCAGCGCATTGCCATCCTGCCGGATGTGCCGACCACCGCCGAGCTCGGCATGCCCAAGGTCGAAGCCGACAACTGGTACGGCCTCGTTGCGCCGGCTGCGACGCCGAAGCCGGTTCTCGACAAGCTCTATGCGGTCGCGAGCGAGGCGCTGAAGTCCGCAGAGGTGAAGGACAAGCTCGCGGGCCAGGGCGTGATCGCGGTGGGCAACTCGTCGGCCGATTTCCGCGCCTATGTGCAGCGGGAGATCGACCGCTGGGGCGAGCTCATCAAGGCGACCGGCATCAAGGTCAAGTGAGCCCTTACAGCGTCTGCTCCCACGCCATCGGAATCACCCGGTAGCCGGAGCCGGCTTTCACCAGATGGGCGAGGCCGGGAAAGTGCATGTGCATGCCGGTGAACAGGAGCTTGTCGGTCGCCACCATGTCGAACACCTGGCGGCGCGAGTCGATGGCCAGCTCCTTGTCGATATCGAAGTCGAGGCACACCTCCGGATGCGCGGTCTGGAGCTCCTGCACGTGAATGGTGTCGCCCCAGATCAGCAGCTGCTCGTTGCCCGAGCTGATCATGTAGGTGGTGTGCCCCGGCGTGTGGCCGGGGCGCGGAATCGCCGTTACCCCCGGAAACACCTCGCCGCTCTTGAACAGCCGCCAGCGGCTCTTGTAGGGCGCCAATTGATCGCGCCCGGCCTGGAAGAACAGCCGCTTCTCGCGGTCGCTGCCGGCCGCCATCCTGGCGTCGTCGAACCAGTGCGCGATCTCGTTTTCGTGCATGACCAGCTCGGCCTTGGGGAAGTTCAGCTTGCCGCTCGTCATGTCCACCAATGCGCCGGAATGATCGGGGTGCACGTGGGTGAGCAGCACGGTGTCGATGTCGGCGGTGTCGACGCCCGCGGCCTTGAGATTGGCCAGCAGCTTGCCGGTGGTCGGTGTCAGGTATCCGCCGCAGCCGGTGTCGATCAGCGCGAGCCTGCCCGCCGAATAGACCAGGAAGGCGTTGACCGCGGTGCGGCGCGCGGGGCGAAAATTCTCGGTGAGGATGCGCACGATCTCTTCGCGCGGCAGATTGCGCAGCACGTCGATCGAGGCGTCGAGGAAGCCGTCGCTGACGGCGGTGACGACGATATCGCCGACACGGCGGTGAAACAGACCGGGCACCTGCTGCTGCGGAACGTTGATCATGGATTGGTTTCTCGGCGTTGGCGTGCAGCGAGTGGTAGCGCGAACACGCCATCAAGACAAACCGCCGTTGATCATTTCATCGCCGCGCCGCTACAGTGTGCCGGTGCCATCGTGAATTTAGGATGATCGATCGCCATGCCGGATCAAAAACAATCGCCGCTGAACACCTATCTCGATCATCTCGGGAAGAATGAGCTGGCCTACCAGTTCAGCCCCGAGGCCGGCCGGCCGGTGTTCTATCCCCGCGTGCTGTGTCCTTTTACCGGCAGCGACAAGCTCGAATGGCGCATCAGCAAAGGCCTGGGCACGGTCTATGCCACCACCGTGGTGCATCCGGCCGAGGGCAAGCCCTTCAACGTCGCGCTGATCGATTGCGACGAGGGCTTCCGCATGATGAGCCGCGTCGAGGACATCCCGCCCGAGCAGGTGAAGATCGGCCAGCGCGTGCGCTTCCGCGTGTACAATCCCGGCGGCGATGAGCCGCCCTGTCCGGTGTTCACTCCGGCGGAGGGCGCGTGATGGCTGGGCTCACACGCGGCAGCGCCGCAATCGTCGGAGCAGCGGAATCCGACCTGGGGCAAGTCGCCGACGGCATGTCGGTGTTCGACCTGATGGGGCAGGGCGTCAAGCGCGCGCTCGACGACAGCGGGCTCACGCTCAAGGATGTCGACGGGCTGTTCTGCGCGACCAGCCAGAGTCGCATGTCGGCGCTCGGGCTCGCCGAATATCTCGGCATCAATCCGCCGTTCATGGACTCGACCATCGTCGGCGGCTCGTCGTTCGAGTATCACGTCGCGCACGCGGCGGCGGCGATCGAATTGGGCCTCTGCAACGTCGCGGTGATCGCCTATGGCAGCACCCAGCGCAGCATCGGCCGCAAGCAGGCGTCGGTGCGCGAGCCGAGCCCTTACGAGACCCCGTTCAAGCCGTTCCTGCCGTCGAGCGCCTATGCGATGGCGGCGTCGCGCCACATGCATCAGTACGGCACCACGCGCGAGCAGCTTGCCGCCGTCGCGGTCGCGGCGCGCGAATGGGCGCTGCTCAATCCCAAGGCCTGGGAGAAGAAGCCGCTGTCGATCAGCGATGTGCTCAATGCGCGGATGATCAGCTATCCGCTGACAGTGCGGGACTGCTGCCTCGTCACCGACGGCGGCGGCGCCATTATCCTGACCTCGGCCGAGCGCGCGCGGTCGCTGAAGAAGAAGCCGGCCTATGTGCTGGGCTGCGGCCAGTCGGTGACGCATGCCAACATCACCAGCATGCCCGACCTGACCGTCACCGGCGCGCTGACCTCCGGCAAGGCGGCCTACGACATGGCGAAGCTCGGGCCGGGCGACGTCGACGTCATCGAGCTCTATGATGCCTTCACGATCAACACCATTCTGTTCCTGGAAGACTTGGGCTTCTGCAAGAAGGGCGAGGGCGGTGCCTTCGTCAGCGGCGGCCGCATTGCGCCGAAGGGCAGCGTGCCGGTCAACACCAACGGCGGCGGGCTGTCCTACTGCCATCCCGGCATGTACGGGCTGTTGATCCTGATCGAAGCGGTGCGGCAGCTCCGCGGCGAATGCGACGTGCGGCAGGTCAAGGATTGCGAGGTGGCGCTGGTCCACGGCAACGGCGGCGTGCTGTCGTCGCAGGCGACGGTGATTCTGGGGACGCCGGCGACGGTGTAAGAGCGCTGAGCAAAAACTCGTTTCGAATTTACTCCGGAGATGCAACAGCCGTCCCTCCCCGCCAGGGGAGGGTGGCCGCGAAGCGGCCGGGTGGGGAGATGTCTCCCCACGTAAATGCTCTCCATTCTCGATGCATCTCCCCACCCGGCCTCGCTGACGCGAGGCCACCCTCCCCTTGCGGGGAGGGACGGTCACCGCCGATGTGGAAGAAGGTGAGTGTTTACACTCCAACCGAATCCAGAAACTCGCCGACCGCCTTTGCATAAAGCTCCGGCGTCTGCACCGGCGCGTAATGCGCGGCCTGCAACGTCGCGTAGCGCGCGCCGGGTATAGCCTGCGCCACCGGCTCCACCAGATGCGGCGGCCGGACGCGATCGAGCGCGCCAGCCGTCAACAGCACCGGACAGCGGATGCGCGGCAGCTCCGGCGCAAGATCGGTCGCGATCAGCATCCGGTAGATGGCGCCGTAGCTGACCGGATCGCCGCCGAGCCAACGGGCGCGGAAGCTCGCAAAGCGCGCCGCATCGGTGCGCAGCTCGGCCGGATAGCCGTTGTCGAGCGTGTCGCTCACGGCCGTCACGCCCTCGCGCTCCATCTTCTCGATGCGCGCCAGCAGGCCCGCGTGCTTGTCCGCCGCGATGCTGACCGCGGGGCTGCTGGCGATGACGGCCGCGACGCGGTCCGCGTGCCGCACCGCCATGTGTAGCCCGATGGCGCCGCCGACCGCGACGCCCGCCAGCGCCGCCTTGCCGGCGATGCCGACCTTGTCCAACAGCGCCACCAGATCGTCCGCCATGGTGTCGATGCTGAGCGGGGCACGGATTTTCTGCGACAGCCCCGCGCCGCGCGTGTCGTAACGCAGGATTTTCCGGCCGCGGGAAAGCAGCGGCAGGACGAGGTCCCAGCTCTCCAGTGTGCCGCCCATCTCGTGGATCAGCACCAAGGTCGACGCGCCGCTGCCGGTCAGCTCGTAGCGCAGCGCGGTGCCGTTGACTTCGACGAAATCCATGGTTCGTTCAATCCGGCAGCGCGATGGCCGGTGTCGTGAGCGGCTTGCAGTCCGGCGCAAAACTCAGCGGCGCGCCGGTGCGCGCCCGCAAGTCGGCCTCGCTCAGGCCTTCGAGCATCTCGCGCACCACGAAGCCCTTCGGCGTGACATCGACGACCGCCAAGTCCGTATAGACGCGCGTCACGCAGCGCACGGCCGTGAGCGGCAGCGTGCAGGTCTCGAGCAGCCGCGGCGCGCCCTTCCGCGTCACATGCTCCATCACGATCCAGACCGCGCCGGCGCAAGCCGCGAGGTCCATGCCGCCGCCGACGAGGGGGCCGCGGTTGGGAATCCGCATGTCCCAGTTGGCGAGATCGCCGTTGGCCGCCACTTCGAAGGCGCCGAGCACCGCCACGTCGATATGGCCGCCGCGGATCATCGCGAACGACCACGACGAATCCACGAACGACGCGCCGGGCCGCAGAGTGACGCGGCGGCTGCCGGCGTCGACCAGGTCGGTGTCGACCTTCTCGGGCGGCGCGACGGGACCTACGCCGACCACGCCGTTCTCCGACTGGATGAACACGTCGACGTCGGGCTTGAGATAATCGCCGACCGCAACCGGGATGCCGAGCCCGAGATTGACCAGCATGCCGGTGTCGATGTCCTGCGCGGTGCGCCAGGCGATCTGCAAGCGGTTGAGCGGCTGTACGGTCATGACGCCACCGCGACCACGCGATCGACATAGACGCCGGGCAACCCCACCTGCTCATGCGTCATCGGCTCGTCGAGCACGGCACGCACCTCGGCGACCGCGAGCTTCGCGGCGGTCGCCATCACCGGGCCGAAGTTCATCTGGGCGTAGCGGAACGCCAGATTGCCGTAGTGGTCGGCGGTGTCGGCGCGGATCAGCGCCAGGTCGCCGGTGAGCGCATGTTCGAGCACGAACTCGCGGTCCTTGAAGTTCCGCACCTCTTTGCCCTTGGCAAGCTCGGTGCCGAAGCCGACCGGCGTGTAGAACGCCGGGATGCCGGCGCCTCCGGCGCGGATGCGCTCGGTGAAGGTGCCCTGCGGCACGCATTCGAGCTCGATCTTGCCTTCCGTCCAGAGCTTCTCGAAGGCCGAGGGTTCTTTGCTATGCCCCCGCGCGGCCGTGCAGATCACCTTGCGCACGAGGCCCGCCTCGATCAGCTCATGGGTCAGCGAGTAGCGGTGGGTCGCCGAGTTCACCACCAGCGTGAGGTCCTTCGGGCCGCGCTCGCGCAGCGCCCGGATCAGCACGTTCGGAAATCCGGCGCCGCCGAAGCCCGAGATCATCACGGTCGCGCCGTCGGCCACATCGGCGAGGGCCTCGGCCGCACTGGCAGCGCATTTATCGATCGGCATTGCGGTCCGGCATTTTCGTTTCTGCTGCTCGCATACTCCAGTGTGGGCAAGCCGCGCGTCAAGCGCGCCTTGGGGGCTGTGTCCCCAGTGAATTCACACTCGAAATGGCAACAATCTTTTTCTTTTTTCGGGCTCGTGTATCGAGGTCATGCCTTGCTCAGTTGAGGGTGTCTGCTAGGGGCGCCTATTGGATGGAGCAGGGTGTGGCGCCCGAGGTTCTGGCCGACGCAGCCAGGATCCCGGGTCGTCTCGGACCACCGCCCGCGCCGTCGCAAGACGGGGCTGCCCTTTAAGGGCTGGACGTGGACGGGCTGAAGGATGGCGCAAATGCCATCCGGATAGGGGCGAGGTTGTGCTCGTCCGCCCGCGCCCGGAAGAGCGGTCCCGAGCCGAGAGACGCCACAGTGGAGCGCCGGAGGGCGCGCCTGCCGGTCACACGGCAGGTGGCACCTCCAAAGGTGCCCTCGTTACGATGCGCCTGAACCGGCGCTCCGCTCCCTCATGGGAGCAAGGAAGAGGAGGAGGCGCCGCCCCAGCGCCAACCGACACCAGGGGCCGATGAATCACGCCTATTTCATAACCGTCCGGGATAGAATGTATGTGTACAAACAATCTTGCCAGCGCCTCCGGACGGGCTATCATTCCGGAACGGTTCCCATTGGCTGTGAGGCGGCGATGAAAGCGGCGTCCTTTGTCCGGCACGTGCCCAAGACGGTCGAAGAGGCCGTCGCAATGCTGGCCGAGCTTGCGCCGCAGGACGGCCGCATCCTTGCCGGCGGGCAGAGCCTGGTGCCGATCATGGCGTTCCGGATGGCCCGTCCGGCGCATCTCGTCGACATCAACGAGGTCGTGGGCCTCGACAAGCTGGCGGTCGAAGGCGGCAGGCTCGTCGTCGGCGCCCGCGTCCGCCATGCCGCATTCCACAAGCCGAGCTTTCCCGGGCCGCTCGGCCGGCTGTTGGCCGCGGTGGTGCGCAACATCGCGCATTATCCGATCCGCATGCGCGGCACGATGTGCGGCAGCCTGGCGCACGCCGATCCGGCGTCCGAATGGTGCCTCACCGCGGCGACTCTCGACGCCGAGCTCGTCGCGCGCAGCAAGAAAGGCGCGCGCGTCATCCCGGTTGCCGAGTTCTTCCAGGGCATCATGACGACCGCGCTCGCCGAAGACGAATTGCTGGCCGAGGCGCGCTATCCGCTGCTGCCGGACGATACGAAGTTCGGCTTCTACGAATTCAGCCGCCGCGCCGGCGATTTCGCGATGGCGGCCTCGCTCGTGACTTATCGGCTCGACGGCGGCGTGATCGCCGATGCGCGGGTCGGTGTCGGCGGCGCGGAAGCGAGCCCGCGGCGCATCCCGGAAGCCGAGGCCGCGCTCAACGGCAAGAAGCCCGACGACGGCGTGTTCGCTGCGGCGGCCGACGTGGCAGCCGCCGCCATCGATCCGCTGGAGGACGCGCAGACGCCGTCGGAATACCGGCGCGAGCTGGCGCAGGCCGTCGTTCATCGCGCATTGCAAGCCGCCAACCCATGAGCGCACCGACCAAAGGCTCCGGCAGCACCTGGGTGGGCCGCGCGATCCGGCGGCTCGAGGATCCGGCTTTGGTCACCGGGCAGGGGCGCTTCACGGCCGATCTGCCCGCGGCGAATTGGGTGCGCTTCGCGCGCAGCGCCGTGGCGTCGGGCGTGATCAAGAACATCTCGGCGCCCGACGGCGCCATGGTGATCACGGCGGCCGACATCAAAGGCGTGAAGCCGATCCGCCCGATGCTGCACAAGTTCGAGTACCGGCCGATCGGCTATCCGGTGCTGGCCGACGGCGTGGTGCGCTTCGCCGGCGAATGCGTCGCCGCCGCGGTGGCGCCGACGGAGGAAGAAGCCGAGGACATCGTCGACCGGATCGAGATCGAGATCGACGAGCGGAAAGCCCTGGTCGACAGCCGCGACGCCATCGCAAGCGGCGCGCCGAGCCTGCATCCGGAATCCCGCGACAACGTCATCGTCCACGGCCAGGTGAAGACCGAAGGCTTCGATGCGGTCTGGAACGGCGCCCACAAGATCGTCGAGATCAACGCGCGCTCGCGCCGGCAGAACGCCACGCCGATGGAGCCGCGCGGCGGCCACGCCGCCTACGACATGTCGACAGGTCGCGTGACGCTCACCTGCGCGACGCAGATGCCGCATCTGACGCGCACCGCGATTGCCGACGTGCTGGGATTTCCGGAAAACGACCTGCGCGTGGTCGCGCCCGATGTCGGCGGCGGCTTCGGGCAGAAGATGTCGCTGCCGCCCGAATACGTGCTGCTGGTCTGGCTCGCGCGCAAGCATCGCAGCTCGTTCGCCTGGACCGAGGACCGGCGCGAGAACCTGATCGCGAGCTTCCACAGCCGCGACCAGCATGTCTCCTTGAAAGGCGCGTTCGACCAGAACGGCAAGCTGCTCGCTCTCAACGCCGACATCCTCTCCAACATCGGCGCCTATTCCTGCTATCCGACCACCTGCGGCGTCGAGGCGCTGATGGCGATGGCCGAGATGCCGGGGCCTTACGACCTGCGGCAATACCAATGCCGCTCGCGCGGCGTCGTCACCAACACCTGCCCGATGGCGCCCTATCGCGGCGTGTCGCGGCCGGTGATCACCTTCACGCTGGAGCGGCTGATGGACAAGGCCGCGGCCGCGCTCGGCATCGATCCTATCGACATCCGCCGCAGGAATCTGATCGACAAGTTTCCCTACACCTCGGCGATGGGGCTTGTGTACGACGAGGCAAGCTACAAAGAAACGCTCGAGCTTGCGGTGGAGCACATCGACGTGCCGGCGTTCCGCAAGCGGCAGCAGGAGGCGCGTGCCAAGGGGAAGTATCTCGGTCTGGGCTTCGCGACCTTCTCGGAGCGCGGCGGTTATGGCAGTCCGGCCTTCGCGGCGCGCGGCATGGCGATCACGCCGGGCTGGGAGAATGTCGAGCTGACCATCGACCCGTCGGGCTATGTTGAGCTGCGCATCGGCTCCTCGCCGCACGGCCAGGGCTTGCGCACCACGCTCGCCCAGATCATCGCCGACGAGATCGGCATCGAGCCGTCGCGCATCAAGGTGATCCACGGCGACACCGACCGCACGCCATACGGCTGGGGCACCTTCGCCAGCCGCTCGCTGGTGATCTGCGGCGGTGCGACGCTGATCGCCGCGCAGAACATGCGCGCCAAGCTGATCAAGATGGCGAGCCACATGCTCGAAGCCGAAGGCGGTGACATCGTGCTGGAGGATGGCGTCGCGAAAGTCTCCGGCACCGACCGCGCCGTACCGATCGCCGAGATGGCGCGCGAGGCTTATCATCAGACCCACCGCTTCAAGGGCGCAATCGAGCCCGGCATGACCGAGAAGGGCAGCTACGATCCGCCGGGCACCTTCTCCAACGCCTGCCATGTCGCGGTCGTCGAGGTCGACGTGAAGACCGGCAAGGTCACGGTCGAGCGCTTCCTCGCCGCCGAGGACGCCGGCCGGCTGATCAACCCGATGATCGCCGACGGCCAGGTGCATGGCGGCATCGCCCAGGGCATCGGCAATGCGATCCTCGAAGAGATCATCTACGACGAGACCGGCAACATCCTCACCTCGACGCTGGCGGATTATCTGCCACCGACCGCGCACGAGATTCCGGTGATCGAGCTGCATCATCTGGAAACCCACACCAGCGCCACGAACCTCAAGGCCAAGGGCCTCGGCGAGGGCGGCGCCATCGGCTCGCCTGCTGCGGTGATCAACGCCATCAACGACGCGCTCAAGCCGTTCGATGTGCAGATCGACGAGATGCCGGCGACGCCGCAGCGCATCCGCGCGGCGCTGCGCGCGAAGGAGCGGACTTGAATGAGTGCGAAGACCTCCATCACGCTGAACATCAACGGACGCAATCATGCGATCACGGTCGAGCCGCGGCGTACGCTGGCCGATGCGATCCGCGAGGATTGCGGCCAGACCGGCACGCATATCGGCTGCGAGCACGGCATCTGCGGCGCCTGCACCGTGATCGTGAACGGCGAGCCGGTCCGTTCGTGCCTGATGTTCGCCGTGCAGGCCGACGGCAAGACAATTCGCACGGTCGAAGGCCTCGCCAAGGGTGACGAGCTGCATCCGATGCAGCGTGCCTTCATGGACCACCACGGCCTGCAATGCGGCTTCTGTACGCCGGGCTTCCTGATGCTCGCGGTCGGCGTGCTGGAGCGCGAGCCGGATATCGGCGATGACGAGCTGCTCGACGTGCTGTCGTCGAACCTCTGTCGCTGTACGGGCTATCAGAACATCATCAAGGCGGTGCGAGCCGCCGCAGCCGAGATGCGCGGAACGAAGTGATGGCAGACGGCTTCATCGGCAAATCGGTTCCGCGGCTCGAAGACCGGTTGTTGCTGACGGGCCAGGGCCGCTTTGCGTCGGACATCTCGTTTCCCGATCAGCTCACGATGCGCGTGGTGCGCTCGCCGAGCCCCAACGCGATCATCCGCTCCGTTGATGTTTCCGAGGCCGAAGCGGTCCCGGGCGTGTTCGCGGTCTGGACATTCGAGGATGTCGAGGCGCTGCCGCCCATCGACGTTCGCCTGACCAAGGTCGAAGGGCTCGGTCCGTATCGCCAATACGTGCTGGCACGCGACCGCGTGCGTTATGTCGGCGAGCCGGTGGCCGTGGTGTTCGCCTCCGACGCTTATGTTGCCGAAGACGCTGCCGATCTGGTGAGCCTTGAGCTCGATCCGCTGCCGCCGGTCATCAACGCGACCGATCCGCCGGGCGAGTTCGCGCCGGGGCTTGCGACCGAGCCGCTGGCGATCCGCAAGGAATATGGCGATATCGACGCCGCGTTCCGGGCCGCGGCGCACACGCTGGTGCTGGAGCTTGCGGTCGGCCGCCATTCGGGCGTGCCGCTGGAGACGCGCGGCGCCATCGCGCGCTACGACGCCGCGAAAGACATGCTGGAGATGCACGGCGCGGCGAAAGTGCCGCACTGGAACCGCGATCAGATCGCCAAGATGCTCGGCCGCGAGCGCAAGTCGGTGAACCTTTACGAGGGCCATGTCGGCGGCGGCTTCGGCGTGCGCGGCGAGCTCTATCCGGAGGACGTCCTGGTCTGCGAGGCGGCGCTGCGCTTCAAGCGGCCGGTGAAATGGATCGAGGACCGCCGCGAGAACCTGATTGCCTGCAATCACTCGCGGCAGCAGACTCACCGCGTCAAAGCGGCCATCGACCGCGACGGCCGCATCCTCGGCATCGAGAACGAGTTCTTCCACGACCAGGGCGCCTATGTGCGCACCCACGGCGCGACCGTGCCGGACCTCGCCTGCGCGATGCTGCCCGGGCCTTATCGCGTGCCGGCCTATCGGGCCATCGGCCACATCCGGCTCACCAACAAGACGCCGGGCGGTACTTATCGGGCGCCGGGCCGTTACGAAAGCACCTTCGTGCGCGAGCGGCTGATCGACGCGATCGCCGCCAAGGTCGGCATCTCGCCGGTTGAGGCACGCGAGCGCAATCTGCTCGCCAAGGCCGACATGCCGTATGACCTGCGGCTCGACACGCTCGGCACCAAGGTGGTGTACGACTCCGGTGACTATGCGGGACTGCTCGGCAAGGCGCTGTCGGCGACGGGATGGAACGAGATTCGCGCGGCGGTGAAGTCGCGCCGCAGCAAGGGCGAGCTGGTCGGCGTCGGGCTCGCGATGTTCGTCGAGAAGAGCGGCTTGGGTCCGTTCGACGACGTCGCCCTTGAAATGCACGCGAGCGGCGACGTCGAGCTTGTCACCGGTGCGGCTTCGGTCGGCCAAGGCGTCGAAACCGCGATGGCGCAGGTCTGCGCCGAGACGCTCGGCGTCGATTACACTTCCGTTCGCGTCATCCATGGTCAGACCGACCGCATCGAGCGCGGGCTCGGCGCGTTTGCGTCGCGCGTCACGGTGATGACCGGCGAAGCGACGCGCCGCGCGTCGCTGATCTTGCGCGACAAGCTGCTGCGGGCAGCGGCAGGGCTCATGCAGACCTCGCCCGAGCAACTCGTACTCAAGGATGGCGTGGTCCGGCACGCGTCCGGAACCGGCGCGACAATGCCGGTCAGCGAGGTCGTTGCCTCGCTGACGAAGAACGGCGAGCGCGCCTTCGCCGAAGCCTCGTTCGAGTCGAGCCACATGGTCTATCCCTACGGCGTCCATGTCGCGCAAGTGCAGGTCGATCGTCAGACCGGCCACGTCGAGGTCGAGCGCTATCTCGTTGCCTACGACATCGGCCGCGCCGTCAATCCGATGCTCGTCGAAGGCCAGATCACCGGCGGTATCGCGCAGGGTCTGGGCGGCGCGCTGCTGGAAGAATTTCTTTACGACGAGCGCGGCGAGCCGCTGTCGGTGACCTTCGCGGACTATCTGATGCCGACCGTACGCGAGACGCCGCCGATGGATGTGGTGATCGCCGAGGATGCGCCAAGCCCGCTCAATTCGCTCGGCCTGAAGGGCGCGGGCGAAGCCGGTGTCAACGCGGTCGGTGCCGCGATTGCTGCGGCCATCGATGATGCCATTGGAAAACCAGGCGCGATCCGGCAATTGCCGGTGACGCCGCAGCGAATGAAATCGATCTTGCGAAATGCCACTTGAAATCTTTCCACACAAGTCGCGTCAATCTCCACTGTCATGCCCGGCCTTGTGCCGGGCATCTACGTCTTGGCGACAAAGAAAGGCGTGGATGGCTGGGCTTAGGCGAGCGGAAGCGACGCCGTCCTTCGGACGGCTATGCCCGGCCATGACGACGGCTATTTCAGCGCAAGTGGAAAGCGCGTCAGGTGAGCTTGCGGAGAAGCTTCAGCACGGCTTTCTGCTCCTCGCCGGTCAGCGGAGCGAGCGTCTTCTTGGTGATCTTGGCCGCGACCGATGTTGCGGCTTCGGTGGTGCGGCGGCCCTTGTCGGTCAGGGTCACGGCGCGGCGCCGCTTGTCGCTCGGATCGTCGCAGGTCGCGACCAGGCCGCGAAGCTGCAGCCGGTCGACGATGCCCTTGATCGTCGAGGCATCGAGATAGATCAGCCGGCCGAGGTGGTTCTGCGAGCAAGGGCCGACCTCGAGAAGCTTGGCCAGCGCGGCGAATTGCGGCTGCGTCAGCTCGCCGACCATCTGCGACATGAAGATCGAGGTGTGCCGCTGCATCGCGACGCGCAGCAGGAAGCCGACCTGATCGTCCAGCGTATAGCCGTTCGCGGCAGCAGCTTCGGGCAACACTTTGAGCTTGGGGCGTCGGGCCATGATCGGAAAATTCTCGATTTGAAACTACAGCGTGAGATAGCTGCGTTGCACGGCCGAATCAACCGCGAGCGCAGCCATCGTGCCTTGCCAGCGGATCTCGCCTTTTTCCAGAACATAAGCGCGGTCCGAGACCAGCTCGGCGAACACCATGTTCTGTTCCGACAGGAGGATCGACAGGCCTTCCTTCTTCAGCTCGAGAATCGTGTTGGCCATCTGCTCGACGATCAGCGGCGCGACGCCTTCGGATGGCTCGTCGAGCAGCACCAGAAGCGGATTGCCCATCAGCGTCCGCGCCACGGTGAGCATCTGCTGCTCGCCGCCGCTCATGCGACCGCCGGGACGTTCGGGCATCTCGCCAAGATTCGGAAACAGCTTGAACAGCCGTTCCGGGCTCCATTGCGGCGCAGGCGTGCCGTCGGCGAATGCGCGCGGCGGCTGGCGGCCGATGTCGAGGTTTTCCATCACGGTGAGGTCGGCGAATATTCTGCGATCTTCCGGTGTGAAACCGAGGCCGAGGCGCGCGATCTCGTGGGGCTTGCCGCGCGAGATATCGGTGCCGTTGAAGCGCACGTGACCCTTACGCGCCATCAGGCCCATGATCGCCTTCATGGTGGTCGACTTGCCGGCGCCGTTTCGTCCCATCAGGGCGACGACTTCGCCGCGGCCCACTTCAAGCGACAGGTCGTACAGGATCTGTGCCGCGCCGTAGGACGCGCAGAGCTTGTCGACCGAAAGGATGGTCTCGGTCATGGCGCACTCGCTTTGGCAAAAGTCTTGCCGGTGCCGAAATACACCTCGCGGACCTTGGCGTCGTCGCGGATCGATTTGGCGTCGCCGTCGGCAATGAGACGCCCGCGCGACAGCACGATGATACGGTCGGCGTGGGCGAACACCACGTCCATCGAATGCTCGGTGAACAGCACCGAGATGCCGCGCTCCAGAACGAGCCGCTTCACCAGGGCGATCAGCTCGTTCCGCTCGCGCGGCGCCATGCCGGCGGTCGGCTCGTCCATGAGGAGGAGATGAGGATCGTTCGCCAGCGCAATGGCCAGCTCGACGCGCTTGACGTCGCCGTAGGCGAGCTCGCGGCTCGGGCGATCGGCGGCGTCCTTCATGCCGACCTGATCGAGCAGCGCGAGCGCGCGCTCTTTGTGCCGCTGTGCGGCAGGCTTCCAGAGCCGGTAGGTTTCGCCGGCGTGCGAGATCAGCGCCATCTGCACGTTTTCGGCGACCGTCATCGAACCGAACGTTGCGGCCACCTGGAAGGTGCGGCCGACGCCGAGCTTCCAGATGTCGCGCGGCTTCAGCCCCGCGATGTTGCGGCCGCCGAACCTGATCTCGCCGGAGTCGGGCGGCAGCTGGCCGTTGATCATGTTGAAGCAGGTCGACTTGCCGGCGCCGTTCGGCCCGATCAGCGCCAGGAATTCGCCTTTGCGGATCGTGAAGCTGAGCTCCCGCACGGCGTGAACGCCGCCGAAGGCTTTCGAAAGGTTGCTGATCGCGAGCTCGCTCATGACGCCGGTTTCCAGCGTCGCGCGAGGTTGACGATGCCGCCGACGATGCCGGACGGGAAGGCGAGCACCAGCAGCAGGATCACGCCGCCGAGCAGCGCGCGCCAGTATTCGGTCGAGCGCATCACCGTATCTTGCAGCACCGCGAAGACCGATGCGCCCACGATCGGACCGGTCAGCGTCTGCAACCCGCCGAGCAACACCATGACGAGGCCGTCGATCGAACGGCCCACGTGGATCGTCTCCGGCGAGATCGAGCCTTTGGCGAAGGCGAACAGTCCGCCGGCGATGCCGCAGGCAGCGCCTGCGATCGCGAAGGCGAGCCAATGAACCCGCTTCACGTCGATGCCGATGGCCTCGGCGCGCAGCGGAGAATCGCGGCCGGCGCGCATCGCGTAGCCGAACGGCGAGAACAGGAAGCGGCGCAGCAGCAGCACAGCCGGCACTGTGAGTGCCACCGCGAGCAGGAAGTACGCGGAGCTCTTGTCGAACGGCGGCTTCGGCCAGACGCCGACGACGCCGTTCGAGCCGCCGGTCAGCGGTTCCCATTGGAACACGGCGGCCCAGACGATCTGCGCGAAGGCGAGGGTGAGCATGGCGAGATAGACGCCGGAGAGCCGCACCGCGAACCAGCCGAACAGGAGCGCGCCGAGCAATGCCACGATCGGCGCGATCGCGAGCGCAAGGCCCATTGGTGCTCCGAGCAGCTTCAACGACAGCGCTGCGCCATAGGCGCCGAGACCGAAGTAAGCCGCGTGGCCGAACGAATGCATGCCGCCCGGACCCATGATGAAGTGCAGGCTGGTGGCGAAGAGAACCGCGATCAGCACGTCGATGCCGAGCACCAGGAGATAAGGCGAGGACTGCGCCAGGAAGGGCAGGGCGAGCAGCAGCACGAGCGCAAATGCGCCGAGCGTTTTCACCAGCGGTGTGGCCGGGCGGATCGGCTCTTCCGGCTCGGCGATCGAGCGCACCGCGCCTTGCGGCCGCCCGAGCAAGCCGTAAGGCCGCACGATCAGCACCACGGCCATCACGATGAACTCGGCGACCAGCGTGAACTTGGTGAAGTTGATCTTGAACAGGCCGAAATCGACCACGCCGAGCCCGATGCAGAGCGCCTTCACCTCGGCGATGATCACGGCAGCGAGATAAGCACCCGGAATCGAGCCCATGCCGCCGACGACCACGACCACGAAGGCGTCGCCGATCACGGTGAGGTCCATCGCCAGGTTGGCAGGCTCACGCGCGACCTGCAGCGCGCCGCCGAGGCCCGCGAGCAGCGAGCCGAGCGCAAACACCGCAGTGAACAGCATCGACTGGTTGACGCCGAGCGCGCCGACCATCTCGCGGTCCTGCGTGGCGGCGCGGATGAGACGGCCGAACCGTGTCTTGGTCAGGACCAGATACATCGCCAGCAGAACGACCGGCCCGACGACGATCAGGAACACGTCGTAGCTCGGCAGTCGCCGGCCGAGGAATTCGATGGCTTCGCGCAAGCCCGGCGCGCGCGGGCCGAGCAGATCTTCGGGCCCCCAGAGATAGAGTGTGGCGTCATTGATGACGAGCACCAGCGCGAAGGTCGCAAGAAGTTGGAACAATTCGGGCGCGCGGTAGATCTGGCGCAGCAGGATGAACTCGATCGCGGCGCCGATCGCGCCCACGATCAGTGCAGTCGCGACGATACCGCCCCAGAATCCGAAGCCGCCGCCGATCTTCGTGGCGAACGTGTAGGCGATGTAGGTCCCGAGCATATAGAGGGACCCGTGCGCGATGTTGACGATGCGCGAGACGCCGAAGATCAGCGAGAGGCCGGCGGCGACGAGAAACAGTCCGGAGGCGGTGGAGAGACCGTTGACCGCCTGGAACAGGAATGCGTTGAACGACATGACAGCTCAGGTCAGCAGGCCTCTCCTCACCGAACAGGCGAGGAGAGGAGACAAGCCGAACACAGCGGGCCCAGACACAGCAGGCCTAAGTCAGTTCGCCTCCGCAGGCCGGAGCTTCTTCACCTCGGCGTCGGACGGCAGCACGGTGGCGCCGTCGACATACTTGATGTCGCTCATGGTGCCCTTGCCGTTCTCCAGCGCGATCTTGCCGACATACGCGCCCATGGTGGCCTGATGATCGCTGGCGCGATACTCGAACGGCCCGAACGGGCTGTCGACCTTGAGGCCGGCGAAGGCCGCAACCATCTTCTCGGTGTCGGTCGAGCCGGCCTTGGTGATGCCGGCGGCGAGCGACTTGATGGTGACGTAACCGACGACCGAGCCGAGCCGCGGATAGTCGTTGAACTTCTTCTGATACGCCGTGACGAAAGCCGTGTGCTCGGGAGTCTTGATCTTGTCCCAGGGATAGCCGGTGACGGTCCAGCCGACCGGCGCTTCGTCCTTCAGCGGATCGAGATATTCCGGCTCGCCGGAGAGCAGGCTCACCACGGTGCGGTTCTTGAACACGCCGCGGGTGTTGCCCTCGCGCACGAACTTGGCCAGGTCAGCTCCGAACAGCACGTTGAAGATCGCGTCGGGCTTGGCATCGTCGATCGCCTGCGCGACTGCGCCGGCATCGACCTTGCCGAGCGGCGTCGCCTGCTCGGTGACGAACTCGACGTCGGGCTGCGACTTCTTCATCAGCGCCTTGAAGTTCTCGACCGCCGACTGGCCATATTCGAAGTCCGGATAAACCAGCGCCCAGCGCTTCTTCTTGGCTGCAAGTGCGGCCGGCAGCAGCATCGCGGTCTGCATGTAGGTCGTGGCGCGCAGGCGATAGGTATATTTATTGCCGTTCTGCCAGGTGATCTTGTCGGTCAGCGGCTCGGCGGCGAGGAAGAACACCTTCTTCTGGCCGGCGAAGTTGGTGACGGCGAGACCGATATGCGAGAGGAACGTACCGGTGATCATCGCCACGCCTTCGCGGGTGATGAGCTCCTCGGCGACGCGCACCGCTTCGCCCGGATTGGTGCCGTCGTCGCGCACGATCAGCTCGATCTTCTTGCCGAGCACGCCGCCCTTGCCGTTGATCTCCTCGAGGGCGAGCTCCATGCCCTTCTTGTAGGGATCGAGGAAGGCCGACTGGGTCTTGTAGCTGTTGAGCTCGCCGATCTTGATCGTGTCTTGTGCCTGGCCTTGGGCCGTAAAGCCCAAGGCGGCAGCGGCGGTGAACGCGAGCAAGAACACTTTACGCTTGGTGATCATGGAAGGGACTCCTGCGTGGGTGTGTCCGGCATTTCAGCAATAGTCGGGCTCGCGCTCTCCCGGTGTCAACTCCGGTTCTTGTCGCGGAAGCGATCCATCAGCGGCTTGTCCTGGCCGCCGTCGATCTCGATCATGGTGCCGTTGACCATCTCCATCAGCGGCGAGGCGAGCATCACCACCAGATTGGCGACCTCGTCGACCTCGGCGATGCGGCCCATCGGGATCGAGGACGGCGCAAGCGTGTCGGCCTCCTCGTACGAAATCTTCATGTCGCGCGACATAGCCTTGACGAGGCCTGCCCAGCGCTCGGTGCGCACCGGGCCGGGATTCACGGCGCAGAAGCTGACGCCATGCTTGCCGTACTGACCAGCCAGCGACATCGTGAGGTTCTGGCCGGCCGCATTCGCCGCGCCCGGGCAGATTTCCCAGTACGACGGCTTCACGCCGTCATTGCCGATCAGGTTGACGACGCGGCCGCCGCCCTGCTTGACCATCAGCGGCAGCACATAGCGCAGGCAGCGCACGTAGCCCATGAACTTGAGCTGCAGGCCCTTTTCCCAGTCGTCCTCGGTGAGGTGCTCGATCACGCCGCCGGCTGCGGAGCCGGCATTGTTGATCATGATGTCGCAGCGGCCGAGCGCCTTGTGAGCCTGCTCGATGAAGCTCTTGGCGTCCTTGTCGGAGCGCAGGTCGGCCGTGATCGGCACGATCTTGCGGCCGGTCTCCTTCGCGATTTCCTTGGCGGCGGCTTCGAGCGGCTCCATGCGGCGGGCGCAGATCGCGACGTCGACGCCTTCCTTGGCGAGCGCGAGCGCAATGCCCTTGCCGATGCCTTCGCTGCCGCCGGTCACCAGCGCGGTTTTTCCCTTGAGCTTGAGGTCCATCGGCAACTCCTCTTCTTGTCTGATGACTGTCTTGCGAGCTTATTTTGGCTTGTGCGCGAGCCAGCGGCCGCGCTCGGTTTCGGCGAAGAATTCCTCCAGCGCCGCGTTGAATTTCTCGGGCTCCTCGCTGGTCAGCGTGTGGCCGGTGCGCGGCACGACGTAGAGGCCTGCGGTCGGTACGGTGCGGCGCAGATAAATGCTGCCGTCGACGCACCAGTCGTCCTCGTCGCCGACGATGATCAAGAGCGGCGGCTTGAACGCCTTGAGGCCGGCTTCCATCTCCCAGAGCGACGGGCGCTTGGCTTGCAGGTTCAGCATGGTCAGCGAATGGCCGAGCGGCGAATGCTCGCTCAGGAGCTTGACGAAATGCGCGTAGCCGCGCGGGTCCTTGTTCTTGTGGGCCTGTCGCACGATGCCGTCGGCGTAGCGCTTCGCGCTCTCTTCCATCGGCGTCTCGGCGAACATCTTGCCGATCTCGCGGGAGGCAGCGCGAGCTTCTTCCACCTTGGCCGCATCGGCGCTCGAGCCGTAGCCGCAGCCCGCGGCGATTACCGAGATGCAGCGTTCCGGATAGCGGATGCCGACATGGAGCGCAGTCGCGGCGCCCATCGAATGGCCGACGATATGGGCCTTGTCGATCTTCAGCGCGTCCATCACCGCGACGACATCGTCGCGGAATTTGTCCTGGAGATACGCGTCGGGGTCGTTCGGAATGTCGGAGGGCGGATAGCCGCGCTGGCTGAAGGTGACGCAGCGGTGGGAGCGCGCAAAGTGCCGCATCTGCGGCTCCCAGGTCCGGTAATCGGCCGCGTATTCGTGAACGAATACGACCGCCGGGCCCGAACCGGCCTCTTCGTAGTACAGTTGGATGCCGTCCCTGGTAGACGCACGGGGCATTGGCTGATCTCGCGGCCGGCACAGATCATATGTACACACACAAACTCTAACGGAGCCAGAAACGGTGCGCAAGCGGGTTGGTTCCGGAAAGCCAGCCAATCCGCCAACCCCGATCGGCACGAGACTTGCTCTTTCTTCGGCTCAACGCCCGGCCTCCGGCCGCAACACCAAGAGCAGAGAACACATGTCCCGAACTTCGATCGCGCTTGTTGCAGCGGTTGCGACCGTCTGCTTCGCCTGTCCCGCAAAAGCCGAGTGGCCGGACCGCGCCGTCAAGATCATCGCGCCCTCTGCCGCAGGAGGCGCCTCCGACACGTTCGGGCGCGTTTTGACGCAGCATCTCGGCGAGATGTTCAAGGAAAAGTTCTACCTCGAGAACCGTCCGGGCGCAGGCGGCCTGATCGGCTCGGCCGCGGTCGCGAATGCCGAGCCGGACGGCTACACGTTCCTGGTCTCCAATGTCGGCTATGTGGTGATCGCGCCGCTCGCCAGCGACAAGCCGGGCTTCGACACCATGCGCGACCTTGCGCACGTCGCCTATATCGGTGGTCCGCCGATCGTCTTCGTCGTTCACCCGTCGCTCAACGTGAAGACGCTCGGGGAGTTCATGGACTATGCGCGCAAAAACGGCCCGGTCGACTATTCGTCGCCCGGCCGGGGCACGCTCGGCCATCTGGTCGCGGAGCGCTTTGCCGACAAGACCGGCATCAAGGTCCAGCACATTCCGACGCGCGGCGGCTCGGCCGCGGTGACCGATCTGGTCGCCGGCACCGTCAAGTTCGGGTCGATGACCTGGACTTCCGCGCTCGGGCAGATTCGCGCGGGCACGCTCATTCCGCTGGCCGTGACGTCGGAAAAGCGGATGCCGGGCTTCCCGGATGTGCCGACGCTCAAGGAGCTCGGCTATTCCGATTTCGTCGAGGTCACCTGGTTCGGCATTGCGGCGCCGGCCAACACGCCGCGCGAGATCGTGACGAAGATGAACGGCGCCATCAACGAGGTGTTTGCGCGGCCCGATGTCAAGGAGCGCAATGATCACGACGGCAACGAGGTCAAGCCGATGACGCCGGAGGCGTTCACCGAGTTCATGGGCAATGAAATGAACAAGTGGCGGCCGCTGGCTGGCATGCTCAAGACGCAATAGCATCGCGCTGGAGCGCGCCAGGCGCGGCGCGCACAGTACAAGAAACTCACTGGGGACGGAATAATGCCCAAGCGGATTCATCTCGCGTTCGATATTTCCTACACGCATCTCGACGGCCGCTGGCGCATGCCGGGCTCGTGGACCGGCAGCGTCTATCCGGGCTTTGGGGTCTACGAGGAGATCGCGCGCATCGCCGAGCGCGGTTGCATCGACATGCTGTTCTTCGGCGACGGCACCGGCATTCCCGACACCTGGGACAATTCGCGCGACGAGGCGGTGCGCTGGGGCATCGGCTGGCCGCGTCACGACATGAGCCCGATCGTGACCGCCATGTCGCGGGTGACGAAGCATGTCGGCTTCGGCCTGACTTACGCGTCGACCTTCATGCATCCGTTCTATATCGCGCGGCTGTTCAACTCGCTCGATCACATGACCAACGGCCGCATGGCCTACAACGTCATCGCCTCGAGCCGCGGCGCCGACGCCGCCAACTACGGCTTCGACGAGCTGATGGAGCACGGGCTGCGCTACGACCGCATGGAGGAGTTCATCGACGTCTGCCGCGCGCTCTGGAACAGTGTGGAGCCGGACGCCTTCACCTGGAACCGCGAGACCGGCGTGGTGGTTGCCGATCCGTCCAAGGTCCGCGCCATCAATCACGCCGGAAAGTTCTTCAAGGTCCGAGGCCCGCTCAATTGCGTGCCGTCGCCGCAGATCGCGCCGGTGCTGATCCAGGCCGGCAGCTCGCCACGCGGCATCAAGGCTTCGGCCTATATCTCCGACCATATCTTCGCGCGGTGGCCGTCGAAGGAGGGCAAGGCCAAGCACCGCGCCGAGCTCGACAAGGCGATCGTCGCCTGCGGCCGCGATCCCGCAAAGATCGGCATCCTGTGGGGCTGCGGGCTGATCGTGGCGGAGACGCAAGCTGAGGCCGATGCGCGGCGCGAGCAGCTTCTCACCATGATCCCGAAGGAGGCGGTCGGGCCTTATCTGTCGCACAATTCGACCTTCGATTTCTCCAAGCTGCCGGATCGGTTCTCGCTCAACGATCTCAATGCGCAGATTGCCGCCAAGAATGCCTCGCCGGTCGGCATCGTCTACAAGATGGCGCAGGCGGTGGGGGGCGACTCCATCATCTCGCGCGACGACTTTTTCGAATACGGGCTGCGTACGGCGACCAACTACGACCGGACCCTCGCCGGCACAGCGCCGAAGCTCGCCGACATTCTGGAAGAGGAGTTCGAGGCCGGCGGCAGCCGCGGCGGCTTCATGGTGGTTCATCCGCAGGCGGTGCCGCGCGATCTGCTCAACGTGGTCGACTATCTGGTGCCGGAGCTGCAGCGCCGCGGCCGCTTCCGCACGCGCTATGAGGGGCGCACGCTGCGCGACAATCTGGCGGAGTAGACGCGCGCTCGGGATCTAATTCAACTTCGTTGAATTAGACCCGTCGCTCGTTTTCTTATTTGGGCATGATCTTTTCCGAAAACCGCTTCACACTTTTCGGGATCATGCCCTAGTGCGCGAGCTTGTGGGCCGCGGCTTCGGGCCACGACAAGGTCGCGACCTCGCCGATCGCGACCGCCTGCCGGTAGAAGGCCTGGTCCGGCACCAACGCAGCGGCCTCCAGGCCGTCCTCGGTGGCGAGCGCGACGCGCACCAGCGGGCCCTGGTATTCGATCATCGAGACCCGGCCGGTGACGTGGGGATGGCCATTGGCGGCGCCCAGCACGCATTGGTCGGCGCGCACCGCGATGCGGCCACCGTTGCCAGGCAGCACATTATGCCCGCCGATGAAGCGCGCGACGAATTCGCTCTCCGGCTGCTCGAACACCTCGCGCGGCGTGCCGCTCTGGCGGATATGGCCGTCCTCCATCACCACCAGCATGTCGGCGAGCGCCATGGCCTCCTCCTGGCTGTGGGTCACGTGGATGAAGCTGATGCCGAGCTCGCGCTGCAGGCGCTTGAGCTCCTGGCGCATCTGCACGCGCAGGAACGGATCGAGTGCCGACAGCGGCTCGTCCAAGAGGAACACCTTCGGCTGCATGATCAGGGCGCGGGCGAGCGCCACGCGCTGCTGCTGGCCGCCGGAAAGCTGCGCCGGCAGGCGGTCGGCGTAGTCCGCCATCCGCACGATGTCGAGAAACTCGCGCGCCCTGGCGTTGCGTTCGGCCTTGCCTGTGCCTCGCATTTTCAGGCTGAAGGCGACGTTGTCGAGGCAGCTCAGATGCGGGAACAGGGCGTAGCTCTGGAACATCATCGCGGTGCCGCGCTGACGCGGCGACAGCCCATCGACCACCACGTCGGCGATGCGGATGTCCCCCTCGGTGATCGTTTCGTGGCCGGCGATCATCCGCAAGGTCGAGGTCTTGCCGCAGCCGCTGGGACCGAGCAGGCAGCAATAGCTCGATCGCGGAATCCGCAGCGAGATGCGATCGACAGCGAGCGTGTCACCGTAGCGCTTGCTGACGGAGATCAGCTCTACATCAAAGCGCGGGACCATGGATGTCCTCCGTCATTTGGCACGTGGTTTCAGTCGGCTTGCATGAGCCCGCGCCGCCGCTGTATCCGGAATGCCAGCAGCAGGGCGAGCGCGATCAGCAGGAACGATCCGGCCGTGGTCAGCGTGCCGATGGCAAAGAGCGTCGGCGAGGTGGCGCTGGAAATGAGCGCGTAGAGCTCGAGCGGCAGCGTGTTCTTCGGACCGATCGTCAGCGTGGTACGGGCATATTCGTCGTACGACAGGGTGAAGGCCGCGACGCCGACGCCGATGATGCCGGGCATCAGGATCGGCAGCGTCACGTAGCGCAGCCTTTGCCAGGCGTTGGCGCCGAGATCGCTCGCCGCTTCCTCCCAGGAGCGGTTGAAACGGTTGATCACCGCGAACATCAGGAACAGCCCGAACGGCAGCGTCCAGGTCAGCTGGGCTGCCAGAGCAGACGTGAACAGGCTCGGCTCAATGCCGAGAAACCGGAAGCCGAGCCCGATGCCGAAACCGACCAGGAGGCTCGGCATCACGAGGCTCGCGACCGCGAGATAGAACACCACGCCCGCGCCGCGGAAGTTCCGGCGGAACGCGAGCCCCGCCGCGACCGAAATGATGACGGTGGCGGCGCTTACGACCGCGGCCAATGCGAGCGAGCGTGAGAACGAGACCGGAATGTTGGCCATCTGGCCCGGGCGGAGGATGTCGTAGAACCAGTCAAGCGACACGCCAGTCATCGGGAAGGTCACACCGCCGGTCGGGCCTTGAAAGGACAGGACGGCGATGACCACCATGGGGCTGTAGAGGAACAGCAGATAAGCGCCAAACAGCGCGGCCAGAATATAGAAGGTCCAGGGCCGTTGATCGCTTGTGCTGCGTGCGGCCATCGCGAGCTCCCGCTATTTCACCAGTTCCTTGCGCACGTCGACGATGCGCATCATCAGGCTCACCATGATGAGAACGATCGCGACCAGAACGATCGCGTTCGCCGCTGCCGGCGGGTATTGCATCGCCTGGATCTCGGTCGAGAGCGCGGAGACGATCGAGGCGCGCTGGCCGCCGCTCATCTGGCGGACCACGAAGTAGTCGCCCATCACCTGGGTGATGACGAGCAGCGAGCCGAGCGTGATGCCGGTCTTGGCCAGCGGAATGACGATGTTGGTCATGGTCTGCCAGCGGCTCGCGCCGGCATCGTGCGCGGCTTCGACCACGCTGGGGTCGATCTTGGACAGCGAGTTGGCGATCGGGCCGATCATCAGGATGGTATAGAGGTACACGTAAGCGACGATGACCGAGAAATCGGAGAACAGCAGGAAGTCGAGCGGCTGCGAGGTGAGTCGCAGGTCTATCATCATCTGGTTGAACACGCCGTTTCGTCCGAGAAACGGAATCCAGGCGATGGTGCGGATGATCGCCGAGGTCAGGAACGGAACCGTGCAGAGCAGGAACAGCACGGTGCGGATCACGGTGCTGCGCACGTGGAACACCAGGAAATAGGCGATGTTGAAGCCGAGAAACAACGTGACGGCCCAGACGATCGCGGCGAACTTCAAGGTGCTGCCGTAGAGCCGGATCGTCGCCGGGTTGCTGATCAGGTCGCGATAGCTGTCGAGCAGGAAGTCCGGATAGATGCCGACCCGGTCGTGATCGAAGAAGCTCACCACCAGGAAGAGGAGCGTCGGCAGGGCGAAGAACACCGTCAAGATCGCGGTGATCGGCGAGACCAGCAGCCATGACATGAGCCACGACGGCAATTTGATCGCCGGCACCCGCGAGAGCTTCCATTTAGAATCGCGGCTCTCTCCCCGTTCGTCCCCGCGCATAGCCGTCTGAAGGACGGCGTCGCTTCCGCTCCGCCTATGGCGGGGACCCAGGGCCAAACCGCTGATAGCGCCTTTGGGCAGAACTGGATTCCCGCTTTCGCGGGAATGAACGGCGGTCATGCTGTTTGACCCCGGAAGAATCCGCATCACGCGGCCCTGTTCACCACGTCCCGGCATCGCATCAGCGGCAGAACGCGCGTGCCGAACTGCTCCATGCCGACCACGAAGTCGTCGAACGTCAGCATGACGCCGCGCACGCCCGGCACGGCGGCCATTTCGTCGAGCATGTGCGCCACCTTTTCATACGAGCCGACCAGCACGCCCATGGTGGTCGGCAGCCGGGTCGGCTCGTTCTGATTCTGCATCTTGTGCCGGTTCGGCTGGCTGAACGGGTCCTTGTTGGGATCGTCCTCGGCCTGGGCGTCGCGATAGAGGATCGCCTCCATGTCGGTGCCGGCCTTGTAGTGCTCCCATTTGGCCTCGGCCGCGGCGTCGGTCTCGTCGGCGATGATCATGGTGAGGAGCAGCGCGCTGCAGTTGCTGCCGGCTTCCCGCGAAGCCGCGACCAGCCGCGCAACGCTCGGGGCGACGGCCAAAGGCTTGTTGACGCCGAAGCTCTGGCAGAAGTTGTAGTCGGCATATTCCGCGGCAAAGCGCGTACCGGCGTCGCTCTGGCCGGCGCAAATGATCGGGATGCGCGCCGTCGGCAGCGGGCTGCAGCGGCAGTCGTCCATGGTGAAGAACGAGCCCTTGTGGTCGGAATGGCCGGTGGCCCAGAGCTCGCGCATCACCGTGACGTATTCGGCGCAATATTCGTAGCGCCGCTTGTAGTGCTCGGCGCCCGGCCAGATGCCCATCTGCGAATATTCGCGGCGCTGCCAGCCCGAGATGATGTTCACGCCGAAGCGGCCGTGCGAGATGCTGTCGATCGTCACCGCCATGCGCGCCGTGATCGGCGGCGGCATGGTGAGCACCGCGCAGGTGGCGAACAGCTTGATGCGGGTGGTCACTGCAGCGAGCCCCGCCATCAGCGTGAAGGACTCGAGATTGTGGTCCCAGTATTGCGACGGCCCGCCGAAGCCGTGCAGCTTGATCATCGACAGCGCGAAGTCGAAGCCGTACTGCTCGGCCTTCTCCACGATGGTGCGGTTCAGGTCGAAGGTCGGCATGTATTGCGGCGAGGTCGTCGAGATGATCCAGCCGTTGTTGCCGATGGGGATGAAAACGCCAAGCTGCATGCCGATATCCTTCAGATGATGTCTCGGACGGAATCAGGACGGCGGCGCCACACACGTACACACACTGGGCGCCGCCGGACGCGCTTGGGTCAGGCCGAGATGAACTCGTTCCACTTGCGGACGAGATAACGGTCTTCGTCCATCACCGTATTCCACACTGCGATGTTGCCGAGCCTTTGCTCGATGCTGCCGCCGTCGCGCACCGCGCCGGGCTTTTCCTGGACCTTGCCGAATGGGTTGAGAATGTCGGTGGCGGCGGGCTTGCCGCCGTACCAATAATCCCACTCCGCTTCGGTGAGGAATTTCCGGGCGTTCTCGGGCTGCGCCGCGTAGTAGCCCTGCCGCGCGATGAATGCGCCCTCGAAGCCGCCGGTGTACCAGTTGAGATATTCGTAGAAGCAGTCGAGCTTGAGCCCGTCGACGTGCTTCATGACGCCGAGCACATAGCCCCAGCCGCGATAGCCTTCCTTCAGCGGCTGATACGTGCAGGCGATGCCGCGCGAACGGACGGCTGCGACGGCGGGCGACCACATCGACTGGATCACCACCTCGCCAGAGGCCATGAAGTTGACGGATTGATCGAACGACGTCCAGAACGCGCGGAAATGACCGGATTTCTTGATGTCGGTCATGATCTTCAAGGTCTTGTCGATCTCCTCCTTGGTCATGTTGCCTTTGTCGCCGTACTTGATCTCGCCGCGGGCCTCGAGCGCCATCGCCACGTCGATGATGCCGATGGTCGGATTGTCCTGCAGCGCAGACTTGCCCTTGTATTCGTCGGAGAGGAGATCGCCCCAGCTCGTGATCGGCCGGCCGACGAGATCGGGCCGGATGCCGAGTGAATCGGCGTTGCCGAGCGTCGGCACACCGGTCACCCACTCGGTTGGCGTCGGCGAATTCTTCTGGCCGTCGGGACCCGTGGCATACAGATACTTTACGGGCGTGATGCCCTGTTGCGGCGCTTTGCGCCCGTCAGAATATTCGCCTTTGGTGTAGAGCGGCAGCGTCTTGTCCCAGTGCTTGACCTTGGCGAGCGGAATGGCATTGAGCACGTTGCGGCCGACGAGATAGCGCAGATAGACGAAGTTGACGTCGGCAACATCGATCGCGCTCGACTGCGACATGAAGCGGTTCAGCAGATCGGCATTTTCCGAGGCCTGCATCTGGACCGTGAAGCCGAGGTCTTTCGTGGCCTGCTCGGCGATGGCCGGAATGGCGCTCACCGGGGTGCCGGCGTGGCGCAGCACGACGTCCTTGATATTCTGCGCCCAGACTGTGGGAAATCCGCCGATGCCGGTTCCGAGGGCCGCGCCGCTCAATGCGGCTGCGCCTTTCAGCAAACGACGTCGAGTGAGACGGTGACCGTTGCGCCCGCGGTGACGCGACATCGTGGCCTCCACATTGTCTTGTCGTTTCCGGCAATCAAGTTTCAAGCAAGCGCTATGCCATTGAGCGCCGGGAAAATTCACGAATGGTTCCGGCACGCCGATCGATGTTCGCTGCCTCTGCGCTGTTCAGAGTTGCCAAGCCTGCGGCAATTGTCCGCGATTGATGCAACTGCCCAAGCGCGCGCCGCCGTAAACTTCGGCACTGCGGCTAACGCGCGGGCGTGCGCTATTGAACGTTGGCGGCCGCCGGTACCCGGCTCTGGATTTCCTGCATCACGGCGTCGATCGCGAGGCCGACCGTGAGCATGACGACGATATAGGCGAACACCGTGGAGCTTTCGAAAAAGCGCTGGGAATACATCAGCGTTGCGCCCATGCCGCCGCCGCCCGCGACCATTTCGGCCGTGAAGGTCGTGACCAGCGCCACCGGCACCGCCACGCGCAAGGTCGCAAAGATGCGCGGCCCGCAGGCCGGCAGGATGACCCGCGTCAGCAACGCCGCCCGTCCGGTGCCGAGCGACCACGCCGACCAGATCAGCACGCGGTTGACGGAGCGCGCTGCGCTGTAGGCGCCGATCATCACCGGGAACACGCAGGTGAACGCCACCAGCAGGATCTTGGAGAGATGATCGATGCCGAACCACAGGATGAACACCGGCAGGAACGCGATCTTGGGCGACGGGAAGCCGAGCGCGACCAGCGGATCGAGCAGCCAGTCGATCGTGCGGACGCGCGCCATGGCGATGCCGAGCAGGATGCCGGCGACGGCCGCGATCGCGAGGCCGACAAAAGTGCGGCCGAGGCTGACGCCGAGGTCGGTGAACAGCGTGCCGTCGGCGATCGTGCTCCAGAGCTGCAGCATGACAGCGGTGAAGGGCGGCAGAAACAGCGCCGAGACGAGCTGCAGGCGGGCGGCTGTTTCCCAAAGTGCGATGACGATCAGCACGGAAATGACCGAGCGGGCGTACAGGCCGAGCGTGCCGGGAGCGGGCCGGTTCGTCATGCGGCGGCCTCGACGGCCGACTCGTGCCAGTGCAGGCTCGCCCGTGTCAGCCAAACCAGAGCGCGGTCGGCGGCGTATGCGACCACGACCACGCATGCAATGGCGGCGAACATGTAGTCGTAGGCGCCGTTCTCGCCGTACATGAAGATCAGCTTGCCGATGCCGCTGTTGGCCGCGATCATCTCGGACGAGAGGGCGAGCACGAACGAGAAGCCGAGCGCGACGCGAAGCCCGGTCATGATGTCGGGCAGTGCGTGGCGCAGATAGACGCGGGTGAGGAGCTGCCGCGGCGTATAGCCCATGGCCTCGGCGCTCCACACCAGCACCTTGGGCGTGGCAACGACGCCCTGGAAGGTCTGCACGATCATCGGCAGCAGGCAGGCGAGGAAGACGGTGCAGATGGCCGTCACCGAACCCACGCCGAACCAGAGGATGAACAGCGGGACCAGGGCCGCTTTGGGCAGCGAATAGGTTCCGCCGACGATCGGTGCGACATAGGCGTTGAATCGCGGAGATCGCGCCATCAGCAATCCGATGAGGACGCCGGCGATGGCGCCCAGCGCGAGACCCGCGATGGAGCGATAGAGCGTGACGAGCAGATTGTCCCTGATCTGCGAACCGCCGAGCAGATCGAACAGCGCTGCGCCGACGGCGCGTGGCGGCGGCAGAAAGGCCGGATTGACCAGGCCCGACGTGCTGACGCCCTGCCAGACGAGCCCGAAGAGCACGAGCGGCACGGCGCGCCACAGCCAGAGGAGCGGGCGGGGCAGGCGATCAGGCTTTGCCATCGGGGCGCCCCGGTGACGATTGCCTGCGCACCGCGAGCCACACCTCGTTGCGGATGCGGTTGAAGGCGTCGGAGAGAAACAGCGTCTCGCGCGGCACGGTGCGGTCGAGATCGATGACGAATTCCTCGACGATCTGGCCTGGCCGCGCCGACATCACGCAGATGCGGTTGGAGAGATATACCGCCTCGCTCACGTCATGCGTGATCATCAGCACGGTCTTGCGCATGTCGAGCCACAGGCGCAGCAGCTCGTCCTGCATCACCTCGCGGGTCTGCGCGTCGAGCGCGCCGAACGGCTCGTCGAGCAGCAGGATCGCCGGGTCGCAGGCCATGGTGCGGGCGATGGCGACGCGCTGCTTCATGCCGCCGGAGAGTTCGCGCGGGTAGCGTTCCTCGAAGCCTTTCAGACCGATCACGTCGATCAGCCGCGCCACGATCTTCTCGCGCTCGGCAGCCGGAACGCTGGTGCGCTCGAGTCCAAAAAGAATGTTCTTGCGCACTGTGAGCCACGGATAGAGCGCATATTCCTGGAACACCACGCCGCGGTCGGTGCCGGGGCCGCTGATGCGGCGGCCGTCGACCAGCACCTCACCCTCGGACGCGAGAAACCCGCCGACCACATAGAGCAGCGTGCTCTTGCCGCAGCCCGAAGGGCCGACGATCGAGACGAACTCGCCTTCGCGGATCGAAAGATCGACGGCCCGCAGCGCGGGCACCGGACCGGCGTTGGTTTCGTAGGCTTTCGAGACCTGGCGGATCTCGATCTTTGCCGTGGTTTCGGCCGCGATGTCGGCCGCGGTCAGAGCGCGCACGGCTTCGGAAGCAGGCCAAGGTTGATGTATTTGGCGGCGTCGATGCGCTTATCGATCAGCTTCTCTTCGACCATGGCGTCGATCGGCTTCTGCACGCTCGAGGCCGGCACGCAGCCGTTCGGATCGCGGAAGTAGTCGCGCGGGGTGGCGAAATAGGAGTCGAGCACGGCCTTCGGCGACTTGGTGAAGTCGGAAATCAGCTCGATGGCCTTGGTGCGGTTGGCCGGGTCGTAGTACCAGGCCTGCCCGGCGACGAAATCGGCGAGGTAGGCGCGGACCGCGGCCTCGTTCTCCTTGATGAAGCTGTTGCGGCCGACCTGGAAGATCACCGATGCCGGTCCGAAGGCGTCGCCGCTGGTGAACACCGGCCGCAGGCCGCCCTTGGCGACTTCCGCGGGCAGGAACGGAATGACGAGACAGCCACAGTCGATGCGCTTCTCGCGGATCGCCGGCGCGATGTTGGGGAACGCGATCTCGACGATCTGCACGTCGCGGCGCGGATCGAGGCCGTTCTTCTTCAGCACGACGCGCAGCACCAGATCGACCGCGGAGCCGAAGGCGTTGATGCCGATCTTCTTGCCCTTCAGGTCGGCGAGGGTCTTGATCGGCGAGTCGTCGAGAACGAAGTAGCTGTTGGTGGCGTAGCCGGTGTAGCCGTCCTGGTAGTTGTCCGAGATGATGGTGATGCCCTCGGGGATGGCATTCTTGGCCATCACGGTCGCAAACACCGCCGATGACAGCGTGCCGAGATCGGCCTGGCCGGAGGCCAGCAGCGTCGCGGCTTCCGGCGTGCCGCGCGTGAACGTCATGTCGAGCGTGTAGGCCTTGCCGTAGTTCGGCAGCACGTTCTGCTTGAGATAGTCGAGAAAGACGATGGTTTCGATCTCGTTCGGGCCGATGCCGCCGCCGGTGGCGTAGCGGATGGTCACCGGCGCGGCGCTGGCGCGGTTGCTCCACGATCCGAGCGCGGCGGCGCCTGTGGCGGCCAAGCCTGCGCGCAGAATCCTGCGCCGTGAGAGGGGACCGGTGGACGACACCATTGCAAAATCTCCATGCAGGGTTGCGTGCTTAAACCGCGCCGTGACGGAGTTTATCCTGTCATGCGCGCCCGGGCCGCCGTTACATTGCCAGCCCGACTATCCGTGAGCAAGGAGCCAAGCCCATGCCGGTCAAGAAAGTTCAGCCCGACAAGCTTCCGCAGCGCGTCGTCAACGGCCATCTCCTCTACAGCCATGTGGTGGTGACCACCGGGCAGAACTTCGCCTTCGTCTCGGGCCAGCTGGCGCGCGCCAAGGACGGCAGCATCGTCGGGCCGAAGGACATGCGGGCGCAGATCAAGCAGGTCGGCGAGAATTTGAAGGCTGCGCTGGAGTCAGTCGGGGCGACGCTCGGCGATCTGGTGAAGACCACCACCTTCGTCACCGACATCGACGAGTTCTTCAAGCATGTCGACGTGCGGCACGACTATCTGGGCGTAGCGCTGCCGGCCAGCACGACCGTGGAGGTGCGCAGGCTGTCGCATCCCGATCTGGTGGTGGAGATCGAGGCGGTGGCGCTGCTGGACCGCTGAGCGGGACGGTCGTGCGCGGCGAAAAATATCTTGATATGAAGATAAATACCATGGAGACTGTTTCGCCGTATTGCTGAGGGTTTCCTATGGGCCGAACGCTGCTGAAGAACGGGTACGTCGTCACCGTGGACGAGGCGAGGGCGGTGTACCCTCGTGGCTACGTGGCGGTGAACGGCAACAGGATCGAGGCGGTGGGGACAGGTGTCCCCGCGGACGAGGCGCGCTTCGACGAGGTGATCGACGTCGCGGGCTCGATCGTCATGCCCGGGCTGATCAACATGCACCAGCATCACTGGTACACGCTGTTCAAGGGCACGGCGGACGGCATGCTGCTGGAGGACTGGGTCACGGGTCTGCTGCTGCCGCTGGCATCGCGCATCTCGGAGGAGGGGCTGCGGCTCGGCAGCACCGTGGCCAGCATGGAGATGCTGGCGACCGGCACGACCTGCTCGTTCAATCATTCGGTGACAACGACCACGCCGGCGAAGGTGAAGGCCACCATCCAGCCGCAGGCCGAGCTCGGCATCCGCCAGGTGTTCGGCAAGGACCTGCGCTGCCGGACGCCGGGCAACCCGAACCATTCGTTGAGCCTCGACGAGGCGCTGGCCGATTACGAGGACGAGCACCGGCGCTGGCAGGGCGCGTCGAACGGCCTCGTCCACATGGCCATGGTGATCGAGTCGAACGCCCACTGGGTCGCGGCCGGCATGAGCACCGAGGAGCTGATCTGCCGCGGCTACGAGCTTGCGAAGAAGCTCGGCGTGAAGATCTCCAATCACATCTCGGGCGGCACGTTCTCGCTGGAAAAGGGCATGCTGCGCTATCTGCGCGAGACCGGGCGCACCGACGTGCGCTACCTGATGCAGCTCGGCATCCTCGACCCGCAATGGCTGATGATCCACGGCATCCATTGCACCGATCTCGACATCGAGCAGATGGCCCGCGTCGGCGCGACGCTGGTCTATACGCCGACCAGCGAATCGATCCGCGGCGGCGGCATCGGGCCGATCGCCAATGCGCTGCGCGCCGGCATGAATGTCGCGCTCGGCACCGACGGGCCGATGGTCGACTACTCGGTCGACATGGTCGAGCAGATGAAGGCCTGCGCCTATCTGCAGCATGTCCGGCATCTCGACCCGACGCGGATTCCATACGAGACCGCCATCGAGATGGCGACCATCAACGGCGCCAAGGCGCTGGGCCTGGACAAGGACATCGGCTCGCTCACGGCGGGCAAGCTCGCCGACATCGCGGTGTTCGATGCCGCGAAGCCCTATATCGGCGTGCAGCTGCGGCCGATCTCGACCTTCGTCAGCGCGGGTCGCGGCGCGGATGCGCGGCTGGTGATGGTGAACGGCGAGGTGGTCTATCGCGACGGCGCGTTCAAGCACCTGAAGGACAGCATGGCGGTCATCGCCGAGGCCGAGCGCGCGGCGCGCGGGCTGCTGCGCGACGCCGGGCTGGAAGGGCGGCTCAAGCCGGATTGGCGGACGGAGGCCCGGCTGCCGGCTTAAATAAGCTTGACATTAAGATAGTTCAGATCACGATATCTGGCGTCGCTGCTTTTGCGAGGCTTGCCGGCTCATGGCCCGGACGCTGATTGAGAACGGCTACGTCGTCACGATGAACCGCGCCCGCGACGTCTGGGCCGGCGGTCATGTCGCAATCGACGGGACTGCCATCGAGAGCGTGGGCGCGACGCGGCCGCCGGGGCCGTTCGATCGCGTGCTGGATGCGCGCGGGATGATCGTGGTACCCGGCCTGATCAACGCGCATCAGCACTTCTACTATCACCTGTTCAAGGGGGCTGCGAACGGCCTCCTGATCGAGGACTGGTTCCCGGAACTGGTGTTTCCCGTCGTCAGGCATCTCAATGACGACGACATGGAATTGACGTCGTGGCTCGCCGGCATCGAGATGCTGACCTCCGGCACCACCTGTTGCCTGCACCATCTGCGCACCACGACGTCGGAAGAAACGCTGCGCCGCCTGACGAAGCCCACGGTTGCGCTCGGATTCCGGCAGATGGTCGGCAAGGAATTCCAGTGCCGCCTGCCGGGCAATCCGCATCATCCGCGCGATCTGCAGGAAGAAACTGACCATCTCGAAGCGCTGATTCCGTCATGGCGCAACGCCCATGACGGTCTCGTTCGCCTCTGCCTTGTCGTCGAGGGCAATGCGGTCTTCATCGACCAGCAGGTCACCTCGGAAGAGCTGATCGTGGCCGGCCATCGTCTCGCCGCGAAACACGGCCTGAAGATTTCGACCCACATCGCCGCAGGCACGCTGTCCTTCGACAGGAGCTATATGCAGGTGCTGCGCAAGACCGGCCGCTCGGAAACGCAGGGACTGGCGCAAATGGGCGTGCTCGACGACAGTTTCGTGCTCGCGCATGGCATCAATCTGACGGCGAGCGACATCGAGCTGATCGCAGATGCGGGCGCGAGCGTGGTCTACACGCCGACCAGCGAAGCAGTGCGCGGCGGCGGCATTGGCCCGGCCGCGGCGCTTGCGGCGGCCGGCATCAATGTTGCGCTCGGCTCGGATGGTCCCATGGTCGACTATTCGGTCGACATGGTCGAGCAGATGAAAGCCTGCTCGCTGTTGCAGAACGCCAAGCATCTCAACCCCGGCGCCATGCCGCCCGAACGGTGTCTGGAGTTCGCGACGATCGGCGCCGCCCGGGCGCTCGGGCTCGACAGCGAGATCGGCTCGCTTGAAGCAGGCAAGCTCGCCGACATCGCGGTGTTCGATCTCCGCACGCCGCAGGCGATGCCGGCCAACAATCCGATATCGGCGCTGATCTATTCGGCGCGCGGCCGGGACGCGCACACGGTCTTCGTCAACGGCCGCGAGGCTGTCAGCGCGTTCAGGCTCACGGCTGCGGTCGATGTGCCGGCCATTTGCGAAAGGGCGCAGGCGCGCGCCACAGAGATCATTGCGCTTGCGGGACTTAAGCGCCGGGTAGAGCCGCGCTGGCCTCACACGCTCAACAGTCAGACGATCTAACAAGGGGGCTGACATGGACACGAAGCTTCATTCACGGCGGCGCTTTCTGCACGGAGCCGCGGCGCTCTCCGTCTCGGCACCGATGCTGGGTCTCGGCTCGCACCGGTTTGCACGCGCGCAGGGCGCCGACGTTCTGAAGATCGGCGCATCGCCGTTCATCAATCAGGCTGCGATCTTTCTCGCGAGCGACTTGGGCTTTTTCTCCAAGGTCGGCATCGATCTCAAGCTGCAATCGATCCCCGACGGCTCGCTGGTCGTGGCGCCGCTCATTTCGGGCGAGATCGACATCGGCGTGGTCACCTGCAGCGCGGGCCTATTCAACTCGGTGAGCCGCGGCGCGCCGTTTCACTCGATCCTCTGCAACGGCCAGGGCAGCGCCGGACGCGCCGTCACCGCGATCGTGGTTCAGTCGGACGTGTATGAGGGCGGTGTCCGCACGCTCGCCGATCTCGGCAAGCTGAAGGGCCAGACTGTCGCGGTGGGCGCGGCCGGGAGCATCAACCAATACGGCATGGGCACCGCGCTCCAGAAGGCGGGGCTGGCGCCCTTGACCGATGTGAAGTGGCAGACCTCGGTCGGCCAGCCGGACATCGTCAAGCAGCTCGGCCAGAAGCAGCTCCAGGCCGCCGACCTGACCTATCATCTGGCCTATCTCGCCGAGAAGCAGGGCTTCTGTCGCATCATCGCGAGCCGGGATCAGCTCTTGCCGGACTCGCAGACCGCGATGATCGCTGCGCGGGACGATGTGCTGGGCAAGCGCCGCGACGTCCTGGTCCGCTTTGCCATGGCCTACATCCACGCCGGGCGTTTCTTCAACAAGGTGGCCGGCGAGCCGGCCAAGTATCCCGAGGCGCTGCAGACCATCGTCAAATACATCTTCGTCAAGGACGTCGAGATCCTGAAGGCCGTCGCGCCGCATTGGGAATTCATCGCCGAGAACGGCATGCCCAATGTGGCCTCGGTCATGGCGCAGCAGGATTTCTGGAGCGATCCGTTCAAGATGGTCGAACGGAAGGTCGACCAGCCGAAGCTGTTCGATCTGACGATCGCCACCGAAGCGGCCGCGCGCCTGGACAGGGAAAAGCCGTTCGGCATCTGATATAAGGAATCGAAACAGGGATTCGGCAGTGAAATCCACACAGGAAACGCTTTCTCCTGCGCCTCGCGCCAAGAGTCGTGGCGCCGGGCGCAACGGCGCCGACGACTCCATTGCGACCTTCATGGCGCAATGGCGGACCGAGAAGCCGGGCATCGATGCGTCGCCGCTCGGGGTGTTGGGCCGGATCTCGCGGCTGTCGATCTATGTGCGTGACCGCGCCGAGAAGTGGCTCAAGCCCATGGATCTCACCTGGGAAAGCTTCAGCATCCTGGCCGCGTTGCGGCGCTCCGGGAAGCCCTACGAGCTGCGGCCGACCGATATGTATCGCGAGGCGCTGTTGAGCTCTGGCGCGATCACCAACCGCATCGACGGTGTCGAGCGCAGGGGCTGGGTCGAGCGGCGGCCCGATACGGTCGACCGGCGCGTGACCATCGTGCGGCTGACGCCGGCCGGCAAGACCGTGATCGACAAGGCGCTGGAAATTCATTTCCGCGAATTGTCGAAGCTTTTGGGCGGGATGACGCGGGGCGACCGTGACGAGCTGGGGACGTTGCTCGGCAAGCTGCTGGCGACGTTCGAGAGCGAGTCAGCGGAAACCGGTACGAGCGACTAAACTCCGGCGTCATTCCGGACGCCGCAAGCGGCGATCCGGAATCCATAACCCCGATTTGGGGGTATGGATTCCGGGTTCGCGCCTTTGGCGCGCCCCGGAATGACAGCGGTGAATGGGGCGCCAGTACGCCCTACTTATCGAACGGCTTGTCCTTCGCGAGCCGTGCCTGAGCCTCCTTCGCGACACCCAGGTCGAACAGCTGCGCCTCAGTCACCTTCTTCTCTACGAAGTGGAAATACTTGCCGCTCCAGAAGTCCTGCATCTCCATGATCGACTTCACCAGCGGCGTGCCGTCCTCGCTCACATAGGACCAGTTCGGCGCGATGCTCTTCACCAGTTCCGGCTTGTTCAGCGCGGTGTTCTTGGCGAGGATTTCCACGATATCGGCATGCTGGTCCGGCGCCTTGGCGGCGGCATTGAACTCCTTGGCGGCATGCAGATAGGCCATCGCGAAGCGCACCACGACGTCGCGGTTTTTCTCAAGAAACTCCTTGCGCACCGCATACATGCCGATCGCGGCGTCCGGCACAATCTCGTCGCCGCTCGCAACGATCGGCCCCCACTTGTTCTGCTGCGCGAACACGCCGAACTGCCAGGCCAGGTCGGTGGCGTCCACTTGCCCGGCGCCGAGCATCTTCATCAGGTCGGGCTGCGAGACGTTGACCACCCACTGCACGTCCTTCGCCGGGTCGAGACCGGCCTTAATGAGCGCCTGCGCGGTGTTGTACTGGTTGATGCTGCCGAGCGCGCCGACGCCGATCTTCTTGCCCTTGAGCTTGGCGAAATCGGCGAGCGATTTCAGGCCGGCATCCGCCAGCGCCTGGCTCACGTTCACGATCGTGTAGGCATAGCCCTTCTTGTTGCTGCCGCGGTCGAGCACGACGACGAGCGGCGCACCCTTGGCGATGCTGTTGAACAGGCTCGCGTTCGGCGTCATGAACGACATGTCGAGCTCGCCCGAGATCATCGAGGGCACCGCCAAGGCGCCGTCGATGAACGACTTGGTCTCGACCTCGATGCCGACCTTGGCGAAGTAGCCCTTGTCGCGGGCGACGAAGAACGCGCCGCCCGTGATGAACGGCCCTTCGCCGATCCTGATCTTGTCGGCGGCGTTGGCCGCGTCGGTGAACGCCAGAGCCGCAAGCGCCACGGCCCCCAACAATCTTGCAAACCCAGTCATGCCCATTCTCCTCGTCCTATCGGTCCTCGGTCTCGGCCCAGGGCGCGATCTTGCGGTCGCCCCATTGCTGCAGCTTGATGATGACGGCGCCCAGCACGGCGAGCACCACGAGGCTCGCGAAAACCTTCTCGGTCTCCATGATCTGGCCCGAGTTGATGAGCAGATAGCCCATGCCGCTCTGGCTCGAGCCGCCGATCATCTCGGCTGCGACGATCAGAATGATCGTCACGCCCATGCCGAGCTGAAGCCCTGAGAGGATGCTCGGCATCGCGGCCGGGATCACGACCTTGAGCTGGATCTGCCGCGTGTTGGCGCCGAGGTCCATGGCGGCTTTGATGAGCCCGCGGTCGGCCTGGCGGATGCCGGAATAGGTGCTCATCACGATCGGGAAGAACGCGGTGACGGCGCTGATCACGATGCGATAGGCCTCGCCTGTGCCGAGCCAGATGATGAGGAGCGGAATGAGCGAGATCTTCGGCAGCGGATAAAGCGCCGCGATCCAGATGTCGGCCACGCGGGCGACGATCCGCGACATGCCCATCAGCACGCCGAGCGCGATGCCGGTCACGGCCGCGACCAGGAAGCCCGCGAAAATACGCAGCGTCGTGACGCCGACGTGATACTCCATGGTGCCGTTCAGGATCATGTCCCACAGCGTGATCGCGATGGAGGAGGGCGCCGGCAGGAAGATCGGCGCAATCCCGCGCCAGCGCACGATCACCTCCCACAGCACGATGAAGGCCACGACGCTGAGCGCCGGCAGCGTCAGCTCGGCAATGCGCGACCATGCCTGGTTCGGTTTTGCGGTCATGCGTGCGCCACCATCTCGGCCTGCTGCGCCATGGCGGCGTTCACCTCCTCGCGGATCAGGTGGAAGGTGCGGTCGAACAGCTCGCCGAACTCCTTGGAGTTGATCATCTCGAGATGCCGCGGCCGCGGCAGGTGCACCGGGATCACCTCCTTGATGCGGCCGGGCCGGGCGGTCATCACCACGACCTCGTCGCCAAGAAGAATAGCCTCCTCGATGGCGTGGGTGACGAACAGGATGGTCTTGCGGGTCTCGTCGAAGATGCGCAGGAGCTCCTCCTGCATCACGATCTTGGTCTGGGCGTCGAGGGCTGCGAACGGCTCGTCCATTAAGAGGATCGGCCGCTCCAGGATCAGCGCGCGGGCGAGCGCGACGCGCTGCCGCATGCCGCCGGACAGCTGCCCCGGCCGGTGCTGCTCGAAGCCGCGCAGCCCCACCGACGTGATCAGCGCCCGCGCGCGCTCATAGCGCGCCTCGCGCGGCACGCCCTGCATCTCGAGTCCGAAAGCGACGTTGTCGATGACATTGCGCCATGGAAACAGGTTGAGCCCCTGCCACATCATCACCGAGTGCTTGCCGAGCGGCTGCGGCCGGTCTTCGTTCGGGCTCGTGATGATGACCTCGCCGGCCGAAGCGGGCTCCAGCCCGCCGACGATCTGGATGAGCGTGCTCTTGCCGCAACCCGAAGGGCCCAGCAGGCAGGTGAAGCGGCCGGACGGAAAGCGGTGGTTGGTGGTCTCCAGCGCGATCACGTCATTGCCGTGCCGTCCGCTCCAGACCTTGCGAACCCCCTTGACCCAAACGTCCATCGACCCTTCCAGTGAACCGAGTGCAATTCAACTATCCTGATGTGAATTATCTTAGTGTCAAGATGATTTCCGGGGCGGTCAGCCCGGCGGACTGCCGCCGGATTGGGCGGATGGACGCGGCTCAGCCCTTGTAGCCGAAGGTCCAGGGCAGCCAGAGCGTGATAGCCGGGAATACGATCAGCAACAGCAGAACGATCGTCAACGGCACGCAGAACTGCCAGATCTCACGGTTGATCTCGCGCATCGGCACCCCGGTCAGCGCCGACAGCACGAACAGGATCAGGCCATAGGGCGGCGTGATCTGCGCGATCATGAAGTTGAGGATGACGACGAGCCCGAAGTGCACCAGGTCGATGCCGAGGCTTTTCGCCGCGGGCAGCAGCACCGGCACGAAGACGAGCAGCATCACGGCGCCGTCGAGCACGGTGCCGAGGATCAGGAACATCACGTTGACGGCAAGCTGGAAGCCGAGCGGCGAGAGTTCGAAGCCCGTGATCCAGGCGGCGAGGCCCTGCGCCACGCCTTCGCGCTCCAGCGCGAAGTTCACGATGAAGGACGACACGATCAGCATCATCACCACGGTGGACTGCCGCGCCGACAGCACGAACACGGCGTAAAGCGCCTTCAGCCCGAGATTGCGGTAGATGCCGACGCCGATGAGCATGGCCCAGAACGCCGCGACCGCGGCCGCTTCCGTGGGCGTGAAGATGCCGCCCCAGATGCCGCCCAGCAGCACCACCGGCAGCGAGAACGGGATGAGGGCGCGGCCGAACACGCCCGGCAATTCGCGGAGCGGCACGGCGTTGCCGTAAGGCAGCCCGCGGCGGCGGCCGATCCAGGCGATCAGCAGCATCAGGCTCACGGCCATCAGCAGGCCCGGAATCACGCCCGAGAGAAACAGCGCGCCGACCGAGACGCCGCTCAGGATCGCGTAGATCACCATCGGGATCGACGGCGGGATGATCGGGCCCAGGCACGAGGCCGCAGCCGTGATCGCGACCGCAAGCCCCGCCGGATAGTTGCCGACCTTGCGCATCATCTGGATCGCGACCATGCCGGCGCCGGCGGCATCGCTGACCGCGCTGCCCGACATGCTGGAGATCACCACGTTCATGATCACGGTGACGTGGCCCAGCCCGGCGCGGGTCCGGCCGATCACGGCATCTGCCGCGGCCCAGATGCGTTCCGAGATGGTCGCGGCGTTCATCACATTGCCGGCCAGCACGAACATCGGGATCGCCAGCAGCACGTTGAGCTGGAACGCCGAGTTCAGCGTCTGGTCGACGATTAGGCCGATGTCCTGCCGGCTGGCCCAGAGATAAACAAGGCCGCAGCCGAACATCATCAGCGCGATCGAGAAGCGCAGCATCGCGAACACGATGAAGGCCGCGCACATCAGGAGGATCGGATCGCGCAGCACTGTCGATGGCCCTCAGCCCAGCACGTTGGCGCGCTCGTCGGCGCGCACCACCGCGACCTCGTCGCGCCAGCGGGGGCTGGCGAGGCGGACGAGCTTCAGCGCGGCGCGCACGATCACCGAGATCCAGAACACCACGAAGCAGGAATAGACGATATCGAGCCGCCATTGCAGCGCGTTGGTGCGCTCGCGCCAGAGGAAGCGCACGAAGTCGTAGACGGTCGGCAGCGCGACGAGGAACATTACGGCGACGAGGAGCGCGCCCAGGGCCTGGATGGTGCGGCGGCCGCGCTCGCCGAGCAGGTCATAGATGCCGTCGAAGGTGACCTGCTCGCGCGCGGTGATGACGAAGGCCTCAGTGAGGAAGACGAGCCAGAGAAAGATCACCATGATGACTTCGTCGGCCCAGACGATGGGCTTGGCGAACAGATAGCGCGCGGCGATGCCTGCGAGGAACAACAGGAACATCGCCGCGAAGGCCGCGGCCGAGATGGCCTCGGCCGCGATGTTGAAGGTGCGGAGCAGCCGCGCGATCACTTGGTGGCAACGGCCTGCTGCATCAGGTCCTTGTTCCAGGCCTTGGCGAAGTCCGAGGCGCCGTAGACCTTATCGGCGAGATCGTGGAACGGCTTCATGTCGACCGTGGTCACGGTCAGCCCCTGGGTCTTCAGCCGCTCGGCCACCTGCTTCTCGTCGTTGAGCCGCGCCTCGTTGTTCTGCCTGGTCGCCACAACAGCCGCCGCGGCGATCACCTTCTTCTGCTCGGCCGAGAGCGCGTCCCAGGTCTGCTTGCGCAGCGTATAGAACACCGGCTGCACCATGTGCGCGGTCAGCACCACCTGCTCGGTGACCTCGTAGAACTTCGCCGCGTTCATGATGGTGAGCGGATTTTCCTGGCCGTCGATCGAGCCGGTCTTCAGCGCCAGGTACACCTCCGGCATCGCCATCGGCGTCGGCGTGACGCCGAGCGCCTCGCCGAGCAGGAGCCACTCGGGCCCGCCGGCCATCCGCAGCTTGACGCCGTTGAGATCGCCAGGCGCCTTGACGTCGCGCTTGGCGCGCAGGTTGAGCTGGCGCGTGCCAAGGTACGTGGGCGCGAGGATGACGATGCCCATCTTGTCGGCGACGTCCTTCTTGTAGCGCTCGCCGATCGGGCCGTTCATCACCTTGGCGGCGTGGTCCCAATCGCGAAACAGGAAGGCGCGGTTGAGGAAGCCCCATTCGGGAATCTGCTGCGCGACCTCGAAGGTCGTCATGGTGCTCATCTCGAGATTGCCGCGCTGGATCGCCGGCACCTCGGTGCCCTGGCGGAACAGGCTCGATCCCGGATGCAGGCGGATCTCGAACTGGTTCGGCGCGGCTTTGTCGACCTCTTCCTTGAAGCGCTCCAGCGATTTGGACAGGAAGTCCGGTGGCGGCGCCGCGGTCGAGAAGCGCAGCAGGATCTTGTCCTGCGCGCCGGCCGGAACGGCCATTGTGACGATGGCAGCCAGCACCAGCCCGCTGAGGCGAAGGATCGAGTTCACGATGGTCTCCCCTGTGACACGTGCGGAACCGCCAGCCGACCCTGACGGCAAGTTCCAAATACCGGTGATGGATTGTAGCTTAAAGCGCGCCGCTGTCCCGGCGCTTGGGCCGGTTTGTGGCGCATAAAGAAGCGGGGAGGCGGGGCGCAGACGCAACAAGAGGCCCGGTGCGCTCGGCTACCGGGCCTCTTGCTGTTTGAGGGTTTGGGCCCCCATCCGTCCGGACCATCGACAAACGCGCCGCGCGCCGAAACGTTCCAAAGGAATCGTAACGCGATTGTGGATTGTCCGGGGAAGGGATTACCGTCTGTTGAGGTGCTCGAGCCGGCGCTGCACTTGCAGGTGCGCCGTGGACCTGATCGGAACCAGGGCCGGTTCCTCGCTGAGCGCCTCGACGAAGAAGTTGACGATCGCGCGCCAAAATTCTCGCATGGGAACCTCGCGTCAGGACGTTTGATGCTGCCGATTCTAGCTCTTTGCCTGCCCGTTGCTATCCGTACAAAACCGGAGGCCAACGACTCTGACGTGAGGCGCGCCACGATCAGCCGGCCTCCTCGATGACCGAGGCGCGGACGTCGTCCTCGATCAGCTTCCAGATGTGATCCACATAGGCGACGAATTCCGGCTTGCGCTTGATGTCGAGGCCGCGCGGGCGCGGCAGGTCGATGGTCACCGCCTCCTGCAGGCGGCCCGGCCGCCGCGCGAACACCAGCACGCGGTCGGCGAGGAACACCGCCTCGTCGATCTGGTGGGTGACGAACACCACGGTCTTGCGGCCCTGCTCCCAGATGCGCAGAAGCTCTGTCTGCATGATCTCGCGGGTCTGCGCGTCGAGCGCCGCGAACGGCTCGTCCATCAGCAGCACCTCGGGATCGATGGCGAGCGCGCGCGCAAGGTTGACGCGCTGCCGCATGCCGCCGGAGAGCTGGCGCGGATAGTAGTTCTCGAAGCCGCCAAGGCCGACGAGCTTCAAGAGATCGAGCGTGCGCTTTTTCTCCGGCGGGCCGACGTGGCCTGCCACCTCGGGGCCGATCAGCGCGTTGGAGAGCACGGTGCGCCACGGCAGCAGGCTGTCGTTCTGGAACACGAAGCCGCGTCGGCCGCCGGGGCCGCGCAGCGGCTCGCCGTCGAGCAGGATGGTGCCCGACGTCGCGGGCTCCAGCCCCGCGACCATGCGCAGGAACGTGGTCTTGCCGCAGCCGCTCGGCCCGACCACGGCGATGAACTCGCCGTTGTCGACCGCAAGGCTCAGCTCCTTCAGCGCGTCGAGATCGCCGAACTTTTTGCTGAGGCCTGTGATCTCCAGCTTGCGCGCCATGTTCTCAGTCCTTCGTCCATGGCACGAGCTTCTTTTCCATCCAACCGAAGCCCGCCGTCATCGCGATGCCGGCAACCGCCAATATGATCACGCCGGCGAACAGGTCCGGCATGTTGAAGGCGTCCGCCGATTGGCTGATCAGCCGGCCGAGGCCTGCGCGCGAGCCGAACAATTCGGCCACCACGACGCCGATGAGACCGCGGCCGATGCCGAGCTTCAGCCCGGCGAGGATGAAGGGCAGAGCCGAGGGCAGCGACACCTTGAAGAAGATCTGGCTGCCGCTGGCGCCGAAGCTCCGCAGCATCTCGACCAGCCGATCGCTGGTGGTGCGCAAGCCCGCCTCGGTGTTGATGGTCACCGGGAACAGCACCAGGAAGATGACGACCAGCACCTTCGACCAGATGCCGATGCCCAGCCATAGAATGAACAGCGGCGCCAGCGCGATGGTCGGCGTCGCGTAGAACCCGGAGATCCACGGCTGCAGCGCCTGCTTGAAGCGCTCGCTGCTCGCCATGCCGAAGCCGAACGCAATGCCGATCAGGCTCGCAATCACATAGCCCAGCGCGAACTCCTGCGCGCTGATGGAGATGTGCCGCCACATCTCGCCGGTGAGGCTCAGCTTGTAGATCGCGACGACGATCTGCGAAGGCGCGGCGAGAAACAGCGCGTTGGCGACCAGGAAGCGGCTCACCACCTCCCAGAACAGCAGCCCGCCGGCGACGGACAGAAAACCAGCCAGATGGTTCTGACGCAGACGTTCCCACATGTCAGTCGGCGATCTGTGTCACGCCGGGCAGGAACAGCCGGTCCACGGAAAAATCCTGCGGGATGTCGCCCAGCGCCTTCAGCGCGTCGACGAGCTTGCCGAGCTTCGATCTGGACACCTTGCCGGTCGCTTCGAGATACTTCCCCTTGATCAGGAAGTCATAGGCGAGCTCGACGTCGGATTGCTTGATCTTGGAGACTTTCATCAGGATCTGCACCGCCTCATCGCGATTGGCCGGATCGTAGAGCCAGGCCATGCTCTTGTTATACACCTCGATGACCTTCAGCACCGTGGGCTTGTTGTTGGCCGCCCAGGCGGTGTTCACCGAGATGCCGGCAAACGGCATGTCGACATATTGAATGGTGTTGCCGAGCAGGCTGAAGCCCGCCGACTGAGCATGGAAGTTGAATGGCGGCGTGAGAATCGCGGCATCGACCGCGCCGGCCTGCAGCGCCGAGAAGCGCGCCGAGGTGGCGCCTGCGTATGTCATGTCGAATTCGCCGGGCTTGACGCCGTTCGGCTCCAGCATCCGCTCGACGAAGATGCGGGTGATGTCTTTCGCCCCACCGACCGAGATCATCTTGCCCTTGAGCTCGCCGATGCTCTTGATGCCGGGCTTGGCCAGCAGCGAGTAGGGCGGGGCCTGGACCTCGAGGCGGATGAGAGCCAGCGGCGCGCCCTTCTCGATGGCGCGGATCGGATCGACCAGGCCCGAGTTGGTGGAGAAGTGCGCGGAGCCCGCGGCGATCTGCTGGATGACAGCGGCGTTCGACTGCGCGTAGACGATATCGGGCACGAGGCCGACGGCGGTGAAGAAGCCCTTCTCATGGGCAACCGCGCTCGGCCAGAAATTGGCCGAAGACGAGCCGACCGAGATCAGCGTCACGGTTTCGGCGGCCGGCGCGGGCAGCGCCGACAATGCCAATATGAAAGCGGCTGCCGCAGGCACCAGACGCTTCATGAGAGCCCCCATCGTCTCACGTCGGTCAGTCAACGAACTTGACGATATCAGGCATCACCAGCGTTGCGGTGTCAAAGTCGGCCGGCAGGTCGCCGAGCTGCTGCATGGCCTTGACCAGCGCGTTCAGCTTGGTGCGCGAGATCACGCCGTCCTGCTCGAAGAACTTGCCCTTGACCAGGAAGTCGTAGGATTTCTCGCAGTCCTCGGGCTTGATCTTGCTGACCTCGGCCAGGATCGTTACCGCCTCGGCGCGGTTCTTCGGATCGTAGAACCACGTGACGCTCTTGCGATGCGCCGCGAGGATCCGCCGCAGCAGGTCCTTGTTCTTCTCGGCCCAGGGGCGGTTGACGATCGAGCCCGAGAACGGCAGCTCCGGTGCATAATCGACGGTGAGGCCGATCTCGTTGAAGCCCGCCGCCACCGCCTGGAAATTGTAGGGCGGCACCACGATCGCGGCGTCGACCGCGCCGCCCTGCAGCGCCGAGGCGCGGGCCGCCGTGGCGCCGGCGAACATCATGTCGAACTCGCCCGGCTTGACGCCGTTCGGCTCGAGCATGCGCTCCACATAAATCCGGGTGATGTCCTTGGGTCCGCCGAGCGAGACGAGCTTGCCCTTCAGGTCCTTCATGGCCTTGATCGCAGGCTTGGCGATCAGCGCGTAGGGCGGCGCCTGCAGCTCGAGCCGCACGATCGCGACCGGCGCCTTCTGCGACACCGCGCGGATCGGATCGACCAGCCCGGTCGACATGGTGATGTCGAGCGAGCCCGCCGCCAGTTGCTGCACAAGATTTGCGCTCGACTGCACATAGACGACGTCGAGCGCGATGTTTTCCGCAGCGAAGAAGCCCTTCTTCTGGCCGATGAACACCGGCCAGATGTTCGATGAAGCAGAACCGACCGTGCCGATCGTCACCGTATCGGCCGCGCGTGCGGACGGCTGCGCCGCAAGACCTGAACCGAGCAGCAGCAGCGCAATCGCAACGCGTCGCCAGAACGTCATCTTCGGCCTCCTGCCGCCCGCTTTTTCACGGGCGCTTTGCTCTCCGGCACGCCCTCCATCTGGGCGAGGTAGTGCCTTGCAATTTCCGAGCCGGTCGCCTTCCAGACCTTCTTGTGCTTGCAGATGTATTTCAGCGCGGCGTCGAACGCGCCGATCCGGTGCGGCACGCCGATCAGATAGGGATGCAGCGAGATCGCCATGACGCGGCCTGACTTTGCACCCTCTTTATAGAGCACATCGAACTGGTCGCAGATCATCTTGGCGAAGCCATCGGCTGAGACCAAACGTCGCTCAATCGCCGATTTATCATTGAGCTGTTGGGTGTAGGGCATGGCCACGATGGTGCGGCCGTCATCCATTGTCATCTGGTACGGCTGGTCGTCATTGCACCAGTCGGCGACATACTCGCAGCCGTTGTCGATGAGGTGGTCGAGAGTGTCCCAGGTCTCCTGGAGGCCTGAACTGAGCCAGCCTTGCGGCCGTTTTCCGGTATGCTTTTCGATGGTCGCAAACGTGTTGCGGATGATCTGCGCCTCTTCACCGGGCCCAGCCTCATTCAGCCGGCGCGTGTTGCTCTCGTTGTGGCCCATCCATTCCCATTTGCGCTTCTCGCCTTCCTCCATGATGCGCGGGTGCTCGGCGCAGAGGTTCGAGTTGAGTGCTACGGTCGCACGGATGTCGTACTTGTCGAGCGTTTCCATGAGGCGGAACACGCCGACGCGATTGCCGTAGTCGCGCTCGCTCCACATCACCACGTCGGGGATCTTGGCGCCGGCGCCGTAGCCGCCGGGCTTCTCCATCATCGAGAAGTACTCGATGTTGGGGATGATCCACAGCGCCACATGGGCCCCGCCCGGCCATTCCAGCCGCGGACGGTCGATGATCGGCGAATAGGGAAACGGACCGTAGTGACGCGGCTTCATCGTCAGCTGGCTTTCTTGACGGCGAGACCGTTGAGGTGCGCGACCACCTCGTCGACGCGCATGACGTCGGTGTATTTGTGATGCAGGTCGAACAGGTTGACCTTGTGCGACAGCATGCTGCGGTCGAAGCAGCATTCCTCGACCACCACCACATGGAAACCGTTGGAGTAGGCGTCGACCGACGAGGCGCGCACGCAGCCCGAGGTGCTTTCGCCGCAGACGATCACGGTCTGGATGCCGAGCTGGGTCAGGTGCGCCATCAGCGGCGTGCCGTAGAAGCCCGAGGCGCGCTGTTTGGTGATGACGACGTCGCCCGTCTGCGGCTTGAACTCGGACTTGATCTGGTAGACCGCGGGATCGACGGGGGTGCGCTGGCGCCGCGTCGCGGTGACGCGCGAAGGGATGCTGTCGGGGCGGGCGTCCGACGTGGTGTAGAAGATCGGAATGCCGGCCGCGCGGGCCGCGGCGAACAGCCGCTTGGTCGGCTCGATCGCCGCATAGGCGTTCTCGCCGCACGTGCTGGGATAGGTGTTATGGAGCTGCGCCACGGGCTTGGCGCCGCCCTGATAGGCGAGCTCGTAAAGATCAATCGCGAGCAGCGCAGGCGAGGGGCCGACGAAGGTCTTGCGGTGATAGTGCTTGTAGATGTCGAGGACGTCGGGCGGGACGATGTCCTTCCAGCAGTGGTTCTCGAAATCGTCGGCCATGGTGCTCTCCCTTGAGCGTCTCGGTCCAGGAAGGGGCTGAGCCTATCCAGGAAGCCGGCAAGGTCAAAGTATCGCGTGACGGATCAGCTATGCATTAGATATTTCTCACCTTCATCACAGCTCAATCGAGGCATTGGCCTGAGCTGCGCATTCCGCAAAGGGAAACGCGCCCGGTGGCAGGCTCGCCGCCAGGCATGAGATGTTTCCGTATGCGAGAACTTGCGACCGCCGCAGCCAGCTATTTGAGTTGGTCGGCCACCTTCGCGATGGCGGCCTTGGCGCAGTTCTCGTCGCCCTCCTGGGAGGAGCCGCTGACCCCAACCGCGCCGATGGTTTCGTCGCCCACTTTAATGGGCACACCGCCGCCGAGCGGGATCACATCCGAGAGCATGCGCTGGCCCTGGTTCGCGGTCTCGCTGCGTTTGGCCCAATCGAGCGACGTCTGTCGGAAGGTCCGAGCCGTGTAGGCCTTGCGGCGCGCCAGATCGAAGCCGTGCGGCGGCGTGCCGTCGCCGCGGATCCAGACGCGGACCTGGCCGGTGCGATCGAGCACCGCGACCGAGAGGCCCGCGCCATTCGTGGTGCATTCCATCGCGGCGTCGGCAATCTGCCGTGCCAAGGACGTCGAGATGTTGCGCTCGGCGATCACGCCTTGCGCGTTGGCGGACGATGCGAGCGCAGCAAGTGAGCCTGCAAGAGCAATACAAATGCCTGCGAAAACCGGCCAGAAGCCAAGTCGCATGATCGCCTCCCTAGCAATGACGTGGTGGCATTCGTTCGCGCCACTCTACGGCTGGGAAGCATAGCGTTGATCATGGCCGCCCGGAAAGGTGGTCCGGGCGGCAGGCCGGTCAGAAGCACTACACAGCGAGGAGCTTCTCCAGCCGGATCGGCAGCTCGCGAATGCGAATGCCTGTGGCGTGATAGACCGCGTTGGCGACGGCGGCCGCGGTGCCGACATTGGCGAGCTCGCCGATGCCCTTCACGCCCATCGGGTTGACGAAGCTGTCCTGCTCGGAAACCAGGATGATGTCGACGTCGGCGACGTCCGCATTCACCGGGATCATGTAGTCGGCGAGGTTGTCGTTGACGTAACGCGCGTTGCGTGGATCGATCTCGGTTGCCTCGTGCAGCGCCGACGACACGCCCCAGATCATGCCGCCGAGATACTGGCTGCGCGCGGTGCGCGGGTTCACGATCCGGCCGGCCGCAAAGGCGCCGACCATCCGCGGCACGCGGATCTCGCGGGTCCGCGCATGCACGCGCACCTCGATGAACTCGGCGCCGAGCGCGTACATCAGCTTCTCCCCCTTCGAGCCGCCGCCGAGGAACGGCGTGCCCTCGTAGAGCTTCCTGATGGTATCGGGCTTGCCGCCCGGCGGCAGGAATTCGGCATATTCCTCGATCGCACCGACGCCGAGCCGCTTGAACTGCTCTTCAAGCGTGTTGCCGCCGCCGGAGCCGCTGCCGACCGTGCTCGGCCGCGACAGCCGCACCTTGATGGCCTCGCAGGCCTTCATCACCACGGAGCAGCAACTCGCGGTCTGGTTCGAGCCGCCGGCCACGGGCGCCGGCGGCAGCGCACTGTCGCCGGTCTCGACCTCCACGGCCGAGACCGGAATCCCAAGCTGGTCGGACAGGGTCTGCGCAATCACGGTGCGGATTCCGACGCCGATCTCATGTGTTGCGATCTGCACATGAGCCTCGCCATTCGCCTGCAGCCGCACGCGCGCGGTTGCTGCACCGACATGGGTCGGATAGACCGCGCTGGCGCAGCCCCAGCCGATCAGCCAGTCGCCATCACGCATCGAGCCGGGCTTCGGATCGCGATCCTTCCAGCCGAAGCGCTCGGCAGCCTGGTCGTAGCACTTCATCAATGAGCGGCTCGACCACGGCTTGCCGGTCGCGTCCGTCATCGAGTCGTTGACACGACGTAGCTCCACCGGATCCATGTCGAGCTCTTCGGCAAGCTCGTCCATCGCACTTTCCAGCGCATAGATATAAGGCACGACCGGCGGCGAGCGCATGAAGCCCGGCGTGTTGCGGTCGGCATGAACGATCTGCACATGAGTCTTCACGGCGCCGAATCCGTAGAGCCGCGCGCTGTCCTCGACGCCCGCGACCGAATAAGGATCGGGCCGGGACGTTACCTCCCGGCCTTCGTGGATGAAGCTCGTGATCTTGCCGTTGCGCTGCGCGCCCACGCGGATGCGGTGGCGCGTCTCGGCCCGATAGGTCGCAACCGTGAAGCCCTGGTCGCGGGTCATCACGAGCTTCACCGGACGATTGAGCTTTTTCGCCGCCAGCGCGACGAGGGGCGTTCGCGGCGAGACCTGGGCCTTGGAGCCGAAGGCGCCGCCGACGAACGGGCTGATCACGTGAACCTTGTCGGCCGCGATCCCGAGCGCCTGGGCAAGGCCGTTCTTGAGACCGTAGACGAACTGGCTCGGCTCGAAGATCGTCAGCTCGTCATCGCGCCATACGCAGGTGGTGGTGAACAGCTCGATCGGATTGTGATGCTGCGGCGGCGTGCCGTATCTGGCATCGAGCGTCACTTCGGCAGCGGCAAAGGCCGCCTCCGCATCGCCGGCCTGGGGCAGGTCCTTGGCGCGTTCGCTGACCTTGCTCGCGTCTTCCTCGCTCGCGCCCGGCGAATCGAAGGTCGCGCTCGGCTGCTCGGATCGATACTCCATTTTCACGATGCCGGCGGCTTCGCGCGCGGCTTCGAAGGTGTCCGCGACCACCATCGCGACGATCTGGCCGTCATGGCGGATGCGCGGGCCGTAGTCCTGGATCGAGGTCGCAGGTCCGCCGCCGCCCGCGGAATATTTGAGAGGCTTCAGCTCGCCGGTGTTTTCATGGGTGAATATCTCGATCACGCCGGGCACGCCGCGCGCCTCGTCGAGCATCATCCGCGTGATGGTGCCGAGCGCGATCGGGCTCGTCACCAGATACGCATAGGCCATGTTGCCGGCCGGGAAGTCGGAGGCGTAGCGCGCCTCGCCGGTAACCTTCTGGCGCGCTTCGACGCGCGGAACGGGCTCGCCCATGTTGGCGAGCGGAGCGGGTGCGGCACGGTTCATGTCAGATCTCCAAAGCGGCGGCTTGCTGCAAGGCGCGGACCAGCGTGCGCTTGCCGAGCTCGATCTTGAATCGGTTGTGTTCGCGCGGGCTCGCCTGCGCGAAGGCGGCATCCGCCGCCGCGGCGAGCGTGTCTTCGTCGAGCTTTTGCCCCTTGAGCCTGGCTTCGGCCGCCTGCGACCGCCACGGCACCGTGGCGACGCCACCGAGCGCGATACGCGCGTCCTTCACGGTGTCGCCGTCGAGGTCCAGCGCGATAGCGGCCGATGCCAGCGCAAACTCGTAGGACTCACGGTCGCGGATCTTCAGGAACAGCGAGCGCCGGGCGAACGGCGTGTCCGGAATCTCGAAAGCGATGATCAGGTCGCCGGGGGCGAGCGTGTGCTCGAGATGCGGCGTGTTGCCGGGCGTGCGATGCAGCGCCGCGAACGGGATCACACGCCCGCCGTTGCGGCCGTTGACCTCCACCTGCGCGTCGAGCGCGATCAGCGCCTGGGCGAAATCGCCCGGATAGCTCGCGATGCAATCGCCGCTGATGCCGAGCACCGCGTGCTGGCGGTTGATGCCGTCCATCGCGGCGCAGCCGGAGCCGGGGTTGCGCTTGTTGCAGTTCGGATACGATACGTCGCGAAAGTAAGTGCAGCGGGTGCGCTGGAGCACGTTGCCGCCGAGCGACGCCATGTTGCGGATTTGCGTGCTCGCGGCGAGCGACAGCGACTGCGCGATCACCGGATATCTCTCGATGATGTCCGGATGCCCGGCGGCGTCGGACATGCGCACCATGGCGCCGAGACGAAGCCCGCGCGAACCGGCCTCGATCTGGCCGAGGCTGTCGGCCGGCAGGCTGTTGATGTCGACCACGGCGGAGGGCTGCATCACGCCGAGCTTCATCAGATCGAGCAGCGTGGTGCCGCCGGCGAGATACTGGCTGCCGCGCGAACGCTCGTCGGAGCCGTCGCTTTCGCCGGCGTTGCCGAAGCCGACGATGGCGGCCTGCGGGCTGTCGGCGCGGATGAACTGGAACGGGCGCATCAGCCTTCTCCCATCTCGGTGTTCGCCTGCTTGATGGCGTCGACGATGTTGGGGTAGGCGGCGCAGCGGCAGAGATTGCCGCTCATATATTCGCGGATCGAAGCGTCGCTGCGCGCGTGGCCCTCCTTCACGCAGGCCACCGCCGTCATGATCTGCCCGGGCGTGCAATAGCCGCACTGGAAGGCGTCGTGATCGACGAAGGCCTGCTGCATCGGATGCAGCTTGCCGTCGCGCCCGGCGAGGCCTTCGATGGTGGTGATGTCCTGGCCTTCGACGCTTGCCGCGAGTGTCAGGCACGACAGCGCGCCGCGGCTGTTGATGTGCACCGTGCAGGCGCCGCACTGACCGTGATCGCAGCCCTTCTTGGTGCCGGTCAGGCCGACATGCTCGCGCAGTGCGTCGAGCAGCGTGGTGCGGATGTCGACGTTCATCCGATGGCGGTCGCCATTGATGCGCATCGTGAGCTGCACGGCGTCGCGTGGATTGGGCGCGCCCGCGGACGAAACATTGGCTTTCGCGTTGCCGCGATCCAGAAGCGTCACAGACATTGTGGAAACCATCGTGGTTGTGAGAAAACTGCGCCGGTTCCAGACCGGCGTCTCGGGAGACGACATCTGCTCCTCCACCGCGTGAGCGTGGATGACTCATGCCCCTTTCGAGCCGTCCGACTGTGACTGAACGTTCAGGCGAAAGCGTTGTTCCGCGCCGCACGGGAGCGTGAGCTTGCCGTGACTATGTCCCCAGCCGCTGATACAGCGCTTGATAAAGCGGCACCGAGTTGTTCCACCCGAACGTTTGCGCCATGGCCTGCGCTCGCATGAAATTGAACTTCTGCTTGCGGCCGAAGGTGGCGAAGGCCCGGCAGATGGCGCCCATGAAGGACTCCGCGGACGGCTCGTGGAACAGGAAGCCGGTGTGATCGTCCACGATCGTGTCGGCGAGCCCGCCGGTGCGGTGGCCGATCGGCAGCGAGCCGAAGCGCTGGGCATACATCTGGCTGAGCCCGCAGGGCTCGAAGCGCGACGGCATCAAGGTGAAGTCGCTGCCCGCGAAAATCCTGCGCGCCGCATCGTTCTTGAAGCGCAGCGCCACCGCGATCGACTGCGGCCGTCGCCGCTGCGCCTCCTGCAGCGCCCGCTCGAACTGCGGCTCGCCCTGGCCCATCACCACGATCTGCCCGCCGGCCGCGATGATGGTCTCGGCCGCCGACAGCACCAGGTCGACACCCTTCTGGTGCACCAGCCGGGCCACCAGACCAAAAAGAGGCCCGCGTGACAGCGCGAGCCCGAATTCCTTTCGCACGTGGTCCGAATTGGCCCGTTTGCCTTTCCACTCTCCCGGGCCGAAAGGATTGGCGATCTCCGTGCAGCGGCTCGGGTCCCAGGTCTCGTCGATGCCGTTGAGGATGCCGGTCAGCTCGTTGGCGCGGGCGCGCTTTTCCAGCACGCCCTCGAGCCCGCAGCCGAACTTAGGCGTCACGATCTCGCGCGCGTAGGTCGCGCTCACCGTGGTCAGGTGCGTGGAATAAATGAGACCGGCCTTGAGAAACGACACCTTGTTGTAGAACTCCAACCCGTCGATATGGAACGCGCTCTCCGGCGCGCCGATGCGGCCGAGCGTGTGCTTCGGAAATACGCCCTGATAGGCGAGGTTATGGATCGTCAGGATCGACGGGATGTTGCGGCCCTGCCAGGCGAGATAAGCGGGCACCAGCGCCGACTGCCAGTCATTGGCGTGGATGATGTCGGCGCGCCAGTTCGGATCGACCTGACCGGCGGCAAGCAGCGCCGCGACCGAGGCAAAGCGCGCAAAGCGGATGTCATTGTCCGGCCAGTCCTGGCCGTTCGGCCCGCAATAGGGATTGCCGTCGCGCTCGTAGAGCTCGGCGCAGACCAGGACATAGACGGTGAGCCCGTCGCAGGTCGCGGTCTTTCCCACCGAGCACGCCGGCAGCTGTGCCAGCGCCGGGCAGTGGCCGACGATCTCCATGTCCTTGAGGCGGCTGAGGACATCGCGATAGCCGGGCAGGAAAACCCGGACGTCGGCGAGGGGGCGCAACGCACGCGGCAGCGCCGCGGAGACGGCGCCCAATCCGCCGACCTGAACGAAGTCATCGATTTCGGAAGTCGCGAAAAGAACTCGGGAAGACATCTGCTGCACCGCACCTGAAGCGCTCAACGCTGCAGTGCAAAGCGTGTTCCGTGCAAACTTCAGGCAAGGTGCAAAAACATTCGGCTGAATGTCTGGATTCGGACATTCAAGCCGTGTTGGCGTGTCGTTCGATACGACAACCGTCAAGGACAGGGCGGCGTCGACTCGACGCCGCCCTCGCGTTCGTCAGATCCGTCCTGATATCAACAGCACGACCAGTACGATGACGACAATGCCGAGCCCGCTGGACGGGTAGTAACCCCAGCCGCGGCTGTGCGGCCAGGTCGGCAGCGCGCCGATCAGAATGAGAATCAAAACGATCAATAAGATTGTGCCCATGACAGGCCTCCTTGGTTGGGTAGAAAACCCAGAAGGAGCGGAACTGGTTCCCATCCCGCGGGCATCGCGTATGTATTTTGACGTAACGCTGATGCTCAGCCGTTGGTGAAGATCGCGACCGGCAGCTCGCGCATCAACTCCCGGCAATCGAGGCCTCCCATGGTGTCGGAGGTGAGCGCGTTGCGCCATGGGCCGCGATGCTCGCCATCAAGGACAAGCTGGGCGTCGAAGCCGGGCTTGGGCCAATGGCTGCCGCTATCGGTCAGCAATGCGAAATGGCGTCCGGCAACCACCAGCAGCCGCTTCCCGCGGTGGGTTCGCATGAAGGCGATGACGTGATCGCGGTCCGGGCCTCTCACCTCGATGTCCTCGTAGCGGCCGTCGCGGAACAGGGCGGGGCGCTCCGCGCGAAGCCGCAGAAGCCGGTGCGTCAGCGCGAGCTTGAGATGGCCATCCATCCAGCGGCGCGTGAGGTCGCGCCAGTCCGCATTCGCGTCGAGCGCCTTGCGACGCGCGTCGAAATCCACCGGCCGGCGGTTGTCCGGATCGACCAGCGACAGGTCCCACAGCTCGGTGCCCTGATAGAAGTCCGGCACGCCCGGCATCGTGGCCTTGAGCACGAGCTGCGTCAGGCTGTTGAGCGCTCCGAGCAGCGTGGTCCGGCGCGCGAAGGCCTCGAAGGTGTCGAGAAACTCCAGTGAATCGGTGCCGTCGAGCATGCGCCGCACGAAGGCGGTGAGCTTCCCCTCATAGTCTTCGTTCGGACTGATCCAGTTGGTGTCGAGCTTGCCCTCGCGCGCGGCCTTCACCGCATAGGCTTCGATGCGTCCGATGAATTCCTCGCCGATCGGCCGGTGCGGCCAGGCGCCGATCAGCGTCTGGTAGAGAAGATACTCGTGGCCGACGGACGGGCTGCGCTCGTCGCCCGCGATGGTGACGAACCGCGCATTGAGCCGCCGCCATTGCGCGACATGCTCGTCCCACAGGCCGGGGATTTCGCTGAGCGCGAGAATGCGGGCGCGGGCGTCCTCGCCGCGCTTGGTGTCGTGGGTCGACGTCGCGGTGAGGCCGTGCGTGAATTGCTCAGTGCGCTGCGCCATGCGGCGGTGGAATTCCTCCACCGACAGTCCCGGCAGCGTCGGCTGGTTGCCCACTTCGTTGAGCGCGATCAGCGCGTGATAGCGATAGATCGCGGTATCCTCCAGCGACTTCGCCATCATCGGTCCGGTGAACTGCTGAAGCTTCAGCGCGAACTGCGTCACCCGGGTGCGGCTGTAAGGCAGGCCCGAGTGGTTGAGATCGGTGGTGATGCAATTGCGCAGAAAATCGAAGATATCGATGTCGGGGCCGACCCAGCGCCGCCGCGCCGCCGCGATGGTCTGATCGATCTCGGCGCGGTCGCGGTCGGCGCCGCTGCGCGGCGTCACGTAGGTCCGATAGACCGGGAATTCGAGCACATAGAGCTCCAGCGCCTCGCGCAGCCGGTCCGGCGCGTAATCGCGCGAGCTGAAATGGCCGGCCGCGATCCGGGCGACGAGCTGCGCCAGCACGTTGAACTCGCTCGCCAGGATGGTGTTGAGCACGCGGAGCTTGGCGGCTTCGAGCACGGCATCGAAGCGGCCGAGCTCCGGCGCCATGTCGCGCCAGACCTTGTCGAGTACGGCGCGGCCTTCTTCGTTGATCAGCACGCGCGAGATGGTGTTCAGCCATTCATAGCCGGTGGTGCCGGCGATGCCGGAGAAGGGCGGCAGGTCCTCGCCATCCTCGACGATCTTCTCGATCGTCACGTAGAACGGCTCACGACCGCGGCCGCGCGCCTGCGCAATCAGCGTCTGCAGGCGACGGGTGTATTGCAGCGGATCGTAGAGGCCGTCGATGTGGTCGAGCCGCAACCCGTGCAGCCGGCCTTCGGCGATCAGGCGTGCGACCAGCATGTGGGTCTGCCGGAACGTGCCGGCGTCCTCCATGCGCAGGCCGGCGAGCTCATTGACGTCGAAGAAGCGCCGGTAGTTGATGCTGGATGGCGCCAATCGCCAGAAGGCGAGGCGGTAGTGCTGACGGTCCAAGAGGCGGTGCAGCAGATTGATGCCGGCCTCGTGGTCGGCGCGGTAGGCCTTCAGTCCGCGCTCGATGACCGATTGCGCGTCAGGAATCTCAGCAAGCCTGCGCTTCAGCATCGGCGCATTGCGATAGGACGGCGTGCCGGGATGGCGATGCCCGTCGGCGAGCGCCATCATGGCCTGGCCGGCGGCTTCTTCCGCGGCGTTCGCTGCGGATACGATGGTGGTGAGGATATCGCTGGTGCGATGCGGATTGATCGGGAAGCGGTGCTGAAAGTACCAGGCCGAGAAGCTTCCCTCCGCGGCGTCGTATCTCAGCTCGATCTCGCCCGCGGTCAGCACCGCGTTGTAGGGCTGGCCCAGCACCGGCAGCAGCACGCCGCCGCCCTTGCGATAGGGCAGCAGGTCCCAGGCGATATCGAAGGAGTCGGCATGCGGCGACTGCTGACCCCATTCCAGCACGTCGAGCCACCACGGATTGTCGGCGCCGCCGACCGCCATGTGGTTCGGCACGAAGTCGAGGATGAGCCCGAGATCGTGCTCACGCAGCGCGTCGCTCAGCCGCGCGAAGCCCTCGTCGCCGCCGAACTCCGGGTTGAGCGCGTTGTGGTCGACGATGTCGTAGCCGTGCTGGCTGCCGGCGCGGGCCTTAAGGAACGGCGAGGCGTAAAGATGGCTGATGCCGAGCGCCTTGAGATAAGGCACCAGCGCCGCTGCCTGGTCGAAGCCGAAGTCCTTGTTCAGCTGCAAGCGATAAGTGGAATTCGGAATGGCGGGTGGCATCAGCTCGCCCCGATCCACACGAACACCGACCACGGGGGAAGTTCAATCGGCGGCATACCGCCCCAGACCGTTCGCCCCGACATGCCGTGCGGCCGCCGCCGCAGCTGCGGACCGAGGTTCGCGAGCATCGAGAGCTTCTCCGCGGGGCGGAAGCGCCATTGCGCGCTGACAACGCCGTCATCGAAGCGCGCAGTGCCGTGACCGTCTGCGAGATGCGGCAGCCTCGGCATGATGTGCGTTTTCCGCGCGGCGAGCAGCTCGCGCACGAGCTTGAGGCGCGCGGCGTGCTCGGGCTCCGACCTTGCATCCCAGTCGAGCTTTGCAAGGCGCACGGTGTCTTCCGCGAGCGGATCTGGCACCTCGTCGCGGTGCTTCGCGTATGCGTCCGCGAACTCTCGGCGCCTCCCTTCGCGCACGGCTTGTGCGAGATCGCCCTTGAAGTCGCAGAAGAACGGGAATGGCTGCCGCGCGCCCCATTCGTCGCCCATGAACATCAGCGGCGGACCCGGTGCGAGCAGCGTGATGGCGAGCGCGGCCTCGATCGCCTCAGGCGGCGCGAGCTCAGTCAGCCGCTCCCCGAGCGCACGATTGCCGATCTGGTCATGATTCTGCAGGAAGTTGACGAAGGCCGTGAGGGGGATCGCGGCGGTGCCTTCGCCGCGCATGTCGCCATCGCGATGTCGTGACGGCTCGCCTTGATAGGCAAAGCCTTGCGCCAGCACCCGCGCCATGTAGGGGCCGGGGTCGCGATAGTCGGTGTAGTAGCCTGTGGTCTCCCGCGTCAGTGCGACGTGGAAGACGTGGTGATAGTCGTCATTCCACTGGGCGCGGTACTTTCCGACCGGAGGATCGACGACGGGATCGAGCAGGCTTGCTTGGTTGGCGTCGTTCTCCAGGACCAGATGAATGTGCCGGCCGCTTTGCGCAGTCAGCGCGCCGACGGCCTCGCTCAGCTCGCGGAGCAGGATTTCGCGTCCCGGCTCGACGATGGCATGGACCGCGTCGAGACGCAGGCCGTCGAAGCGGAAGTCTTCCAACCAAGTGAGCGCGTTCTCGATGGCAAAGCGCCGTACCGTGGGATTTTCATAGTCGATCGCGCTGCCCCACGGCGTGTCCGCCTCCGTGAAGAACTGCGGCGCGTAGCGGCCGAGATAATTCCCCTCGGGGCCGAAGTGGTTGTAGACCACGTCGAGAAACACCATCAGGCCCTTCTGATGGGCGGCATCGATCAGCGCCTTGAGATCGTCGGGTTGGCCGTAGGCACTGTCGGGCGCAAACAGCAGCACGCCGTCATAGCCCCAGTTCCAGCGCCCGGGGAATTCGGCAACCGGCATCAGCTCGATTGCGGTGAAGCCTGCTTTCACCACATGGTCGAGCTTGTCGATCGCGGCGGGGAATGTGCCATTCGGCGTGAAGGTGCCGGTGTGCAATTCGAGAAACACGCACTCGTGCCACGGCCGGCCCTTCCAGCCTGGCGCTTGCCAGTTGAAGGCCGGATCGATCACCTCGCTCGGGCCGTTCACATCCTCGGGCTGGAAGCGCGATGCCGGATCAGGCACATCGATCTCGTCGTCAATGCGGAAGCGATAACGCGTGCCGGCGCTGGCATGAGAAGCCGTCACCGAGAACCAGCCGTCGGCATTCTCTTGCATAGGCAAGGTCGTATCTTGCGTCTTGAGCGCAACGCTGTTCGCGCCCGGCGCCCACAGCCGGAACGTCACGCCCTCTTGAGAGAGCAGAGGTCCGAAGCGGCGGTGCTCTGTCATGACTTGCCAGCGAAGCCGAGGATCGACGACGCGTGCGAGGTTAGCTTCACGCCGGGCGCTTCGGTCACGTCCTCCTTCAGCACTGAATTGTCGGCGGTGCTGAGCACGCGCGACCATTTTGCGATGCCGGGGATGGTCGGCAGCGTGACCTCGATCGCTTCGGGCGCGGCGTTGAAGACGAGAAACAGCGGCTCGCCGCCGGCCCCGTCGCCGGTTTGGGGCGGCGCGAGCACATAGGCGAGGAAGCGTCCTTCGGGAAATTTCCAGTCTTCTTCGCCCATCTCGGCGGCGTCGGGGCGCAGCCAGACCACGTCATGGCTGCCGTCGCCGTTCTTGCCTTCGAGCCAGTGCCGCGTGCTGAGCTGGGCGAAGCGCTGCCGCAGCCGCGCCATGCCGCCGACGAATTCGGTGTCGTCGTCCTCGCTGCCGAGCTTCGACCAGTCCACCCAGCCGATCTCGTCGTCCTGGCAATAGGCGTTGTTGTTGCCGGACTGCGAGTTGGCGGCTTCGTCGCCGGCCAGCATCATCGGCACGCCCATGGCGAGCAGCAGCGAGGCGAGCTGGTTGCGGCGGAGAAGCCTGCGGCAAGCGAGGATTTTCGGATCGTCGGTCGGGCCTTCGACGCCGCAGTTCAGGCTGTTGTTGTCGTCGGAGCCGTCGCGGTTGTCCTCCTTATTTGCCTCGTTGTGCTTGTGCTCGTAGCTGACGAGGTCGGCGAGCGTGAAACCGTCATGCACGGTGACATGATTGACGCTCGCCTGCGGCGCGCGGCCATCATGATGATAGAGATTCGCCGAGCCGGTCAGCGCGCCGGCGACGTCGCCCAGCAGGCTGCCTTCGCCACGCCAGTAGCGCCGCATGAATTTGCGGTAGACGTCGTTCCATTCCGACCAGCCCGGCGGAAAGCCGCCGACCTGATAGCCGCCGAGCCCGATGTCCCACGGCTCGGCAATGAGCTTCACGTTGGCCAGCACTGGATCCTGGCGCACGGCAGCGAAGAATGCCGCGTGCTTGTCAAAGGCCGGCGTGCGGCCGAGGGTCGAGGCGAGGTCGAACCGGAAGCCGTCGATGTGAAACACCTCGACCCAGTGGCGCAGCGAATCCATCACCATCTGCAGCACCCGCGGATGGGTGAGGTTCAGCGCGTTGCCGGTGCCGGTGTAGTTCTCGTAGAAGCGCGGCTGGTCGGGGACCAGCCAGTAATAAGCCGTGTTGTCGATGCCACGGTAGCAATAGGTCGGGCCGAGATGGTTGCCCTCGCAGGTGTGGTTGTAGACCACGTCGAGGAACACCTCGATGCCGGCGCGGTGCAGCTCCGCCACGGTGGAGCGGAACGCGTTCTGGACATTCTCGGTGTCGTAGCGCTGCTCCAGCGCAAAGAAGCTCAGCGTGTTGTAGCCCCAGTAGTTCTTCAGCCCGTGCTCGACCAGATGGCGCTCGTCCATGAAGAAGTGGATCGGCAGAAGCTCGACCGCCGTGACGCCGAGCTTCTGCAGATGCTCGATCATCGCGGGGTGGGCGAGCCCGCGATAGGTGCCGCGCAGCTCCTTCGGCACGTCCTCGCGAAGCGCCGTCACGCCCTTGATGTGGGCCTCGTATATAAAGGTGTCTTCCCACGACCGGCCCGGATGGGGATCGGTGCCCCAGGTGTAGGCCTGGTCGACCACCACGGACTTGATCATCGCGCGGCCGTTGTCGCGCCGGTCGATGGCGAGATCCTCGCGCCGGTGGCCGACCCGATAGGGAAGGTGTGCGTCGGTCCAGTGATAGGTGCCGCCGAACTGCCGGGTGTAGGGGTCGATCAGCAGCTTGTGCGGATTGAAGCGGAAGCCCTGCTCGGGTTCGTAGGGGCCGTGCACGCGATAGCCGTAGAGCTGGCCGGGCCGGGCCGACAGCACATAGCCGTGCCAGACGTCGTCCGTACGCTCCGGCAACGGCAGGCGTTCCAGCTCGGTGCGGCCGCTGCGGTCGTACAAACACAGCTCGACCTTTTCGGCGGTCGAGGAAAACAGCGCAAAATTGGTGCCGCGACCGTCCCACGTGGCACCCAGCGGGTGCGGCGATCCGGCCGAAATGCGCTGACTAGCTTTCGGGTACGAAATAGACGGCAGCAAGCGGTGGTAAGACAATGTGGAGCTCCGGACTGTCCGCGGTCACAACAGCGGAGACCAGTCCCGCGTTCCCCACATTGCTGCCGCCATATGCGGCAGCGTCGGTGTTGAGCACCTCGCGCCAGTTGCCCGCGAATGGTACGCGGATGCGGTAATTGTGGCGGATCTCCGGGGTGAAATTCACGGCCACGACGCAGCGGGCACGCGGATCGTGGCCCTTGCGCAGCCAGGCGAACACGCTGTGGTTGGCGTCGTCGGTGACCAGCCACTCGAAGCCGTTGCCGTCGCAGTCGAGCTGATGCAGCGCGGGCGTGTCGCGATAGACCCGGTTGAGATCGCGAATGAGCCGCTGCACGCCCTGGTGCTGCGGCCGCTCGAGCAGATGCCACGGCAGGCTGTAGTCGTGATTCCACTCGGTGTCCTGGGCGAACTCGCAACCCATGAACATCAGCTTCTTGCCCGGATGGCCGAACATGAAGCCGTAATAGCTGCGCAGGTTCGCGAAGCGCTGCCACTCGTCGCCCGGCATGCGGCCGAGGATCGAGCGCTTGCCGTGCACGACCTCGTCGTGGGACAGCGGCAGGACGAAGTTCTCGAAGAAGGCGTAGTGCAGGCCGAACAGGATGCTGCCGTGGTGGTGGCGGCGGTGGATCGGATCCTTGGAGATGTAGTCGAGCGTGTCGTGCATCCACCCCATGTTCCACTTGTAGCCGAAGCCGAGCCCGCCCCAGTCGACCGGCCGTGACACCATCGGGAAGGCGGTGGATTCTTCGGCCACGGTGGTGGCGCGCGGACTGCGCGCGAACAGCTGGGTGTTGGTGCGGCGGAGAAACTCGATGGCTTCGATGTTCTCGCGGCCGCCGTGCTGGTTCGGAATCCAGCCGCCTTGCGGCCGGCTGTAGTCGAGATAGATCATCGAGGCGACGGCATCGACGCGCAGCCCGTCGATGCCGTAACGCTCCAGCCAGAACAGCGCGTTGGCCGTCAGCATGTTCGACACTTCGACGCGGCCGTAGTTGTAGATCAGCGTGCCCCAGTCGAGATGGCGGCCCTGCATCGGATTGGCATGCTCATAGAGCGCGGTGCCGTCGAACTGGGCGAGGCCGTGCGGATCGTCCGGGAAATGGCCCGGCACCCAGTCGAGCAGCACGCCCAGACCCGCGCGGTGGCAGGCGTCGATGAAATGCACGAAGTCTTCCGGCGTGCCGAAGCGGCTGGTCGGCGCGAACAGTCCGGTCGGCTGATAGCCCCACGAGCCGTCGAACGGATGCTCTGCGATCGGCATCAGCTCGATATGGGTGAAGCCCATGTCGGTGACGTAAGCCGGTAGCACGTCGGCCATCTCGCGATAGGTCAGCCAGCGATTGCCTTCCTCGGGCTTCCTTCGCCACGAGCCGAGATGCACCTCGTAGATCGAGATCGGCGCGCTGAGCGCGTTGGCATCGTGCTCGAGCCGGGCCGGGCGCGGCAGGCGCTTGTCGTCGACCACCATGGAGGCGGTGGAGGGGCGGACTTCGGTGCCGAAAGCGATCGGATCGGATTTCAGCGGCAGCATCTGGCCGTTCGGCCCGATGATCTCGTATTTGTATTTGTCGCCGGCGCGCGCGCCCGGCACGAAGATTTCCCAGTAGCCATTGCCGCGCACCCGCATGGCGTGGCGGCGGCCGTCCCACAGATTGAAATCGCCGACCACGCTGACGCGCCGCGCATTCGGCGCGAACACCGCGAAGGCCACGCCTTGAACGCCCTCGAACTCCATCGGATGGGCGCCGAGCTTGTCGTAGAGCTCGAGATGATTGCCTTCGCCGAGGAGATAGAGATCGAGCTCCGACAGGATCGGCGGGAAACGATAGGGGTCTTCCAGCTCGACCTCGCGGCTGCCGAAGCGCGCGCGCAGCCGGTAATGGCTGTCGTCGGCCGCGACGGGGCCGGCAAACAGACCGGCATCGTGGATGCGCGGCAACTCGCTGACATGGCCCGCGTCGTCGAGCACCTTCACCTCGGCGGCGTCGGGGAGAAAGACGCGCACCACCGGCCGGTCGTTCTCGTGATGCAGGCCGAGATAGTTGAACGGGTCCGCGTGGATGCCGTTGACGATCGCCTGGGCTGCTGAAGAAAGATGGTTCATGTCTGCACGACCCCGTGATGGGCAAGAATGCGCAAAGTTCCTTCGAGGGGAACGTGCAACCACGCCGGCCGGTTCATCAGCTCGTATTCCATTTCGTAGAACGCCTTCTCCAACAGGAAGAATTCCAGGAGGCTGCGCGCCTCGGCGGCGTCCGCGGGCCACAATGAGGCGTCGGCGGTCTGCCGGCAGGAGTTCCAGAATTCCTCGACCGCCTTCTGCCGCCAGACATCGAGCTTCGGCTTCAGGATCGCGCGCTCCTCGGCGGTGAGATTGATGGCGCTGGTGAGCGCCGCGGTGGTCGAATAGTCGATCGAGCGGATCATGCCGGCGACATCGCGTGCCGCCGGCACCTTCTGCCGGCGCTCCGCAAGCGAACGGCCCGGCTCGCCTTCGAGATCGAGGATGAAGGCGTCGTCCTTGACGATCAGCACCTGGCCGAGATGGAAGTCGCCGTGATGGCGCGCCTTCACGGCGTTCGCGCTGCCGGGCAGCAGGCTCTTGATATAGGTTTCAATGGCGGGGCGGGCCTGCAGCAGCTGATCGACCAGCGGCGCGCAGCTCTCGTCCACACCCGAGCGCTTGGAGCCGAGCAGGTCGAAGGTGTGTGCGGCCCGGTCGAGGAGCCGCGCGGTCCAGGCCGCGGCGTCGTCGGGCTGGATCGGCTCGGGCGCGAAGTCGGGAATGTCGGGGCGGCTCGCGAGCGCGGTCTGGAATTCACCGGTGCGGCGGCCGATCTGACGGATGCGCTGCAGATAAGACGTGAGCTCGAGATCCTCCTCGGCGTTGCCGGCAGGCAGCACGCGCTGGTCGTCGATGAAGCGGTCGAGGAAGGCGCCGGTCACGGTCCAGGCGTCGCCCTGGTTCTCGACGAAGCGATGCACCACGGCGAGCGCACTGCGCGCCTCGCCCTCCACCAGCTCGGCCGAGCCGAGCAGGTCGGGCACGTTGCGGAAGGTGGTCTGCTCGATCAGGAAGCGGCCCATCTCGATCTCGGGATGGACGCCTTCGTTGACCTTGCGCAGCACCTTGATGACGTAGTCGCGGTCCACGATCACCGTGGTGTTGGACTGCTCGCGATTGAGCGCCGTGGCCTTCTCGACCGTGGGCGGCGGCGCATTTTTGAACGCACTGGTCGGCGTGAATTCGAGCCGGCGGCTGCCTTCCTCGATCACGTGGCTGTCGTGCACGGCGTTCAACATCAGCGTGATGGCCTGCTTGTCGGCGGCGGCGTCGACCAGCGAGCCCTCGCGCGGGCCGCGGCGGATGGCGGCCAGAACATTGGGCGCCATCGAAGGATCGAGCCGGTCCGGCCGCGTCCAATGCAGCGTCAGCGGCAGCTGATAGAGCGAGGTGGTGCCGCGTCCGGAGGCGATCCGCACCAGCGCGAGGCCCGCAGACAGGCCTTCACGCTCGATCGGAATGAGCGCTTCGAGCTTGGCCACGTCGGTGCCGTAGGCCTTCTCGGCAAACCAGCGGCGCTCGCGCAGGAACGACGGCAGCACGTCGTTTTCCAGAGCGTAGCGCTCGCGGCTGGCCAAGAGCGAATTCCAGCCGGCGAGCCAGACCAGCGTGGTGTATTCCCGGGAGATCGGCTGCTGCGGCTTGGACTCCTGCGGCGCGTCGGTCAACAGGAACCAGAAGAAGCCGTAGGGCGCGAGCGTGATCGCGTAGGGCTCGTCGCCGATCCGCGGGAAGGTGCTGCGGCCGAGCATCTCCATCGGCACGCGGCCCTTCCAGGGCCGCAGATCGAGCTGCGCCGACTGCGCCGAATGCGACAGGTTCGCCACGCACAGCACGGTCTCGTTCTCGTAGGCGCGGATATAACCCAGCACGGTGCGGTTGGCCGGCCGCACGAAGGTGAGCGAGCCGCGGCTGAAGGCCAGGTTGGAGCGCCGCACGCCGATCATGCGCTTGGTCCAGTTCAGCAGCGAGGATGGGCTCCTTTGCTGCGATTCGACGTTGACGGACTGGTGGCCGTAGACCGCATCCATGACCACCGGCAGATAGAGCCTCGCCGGATCGCAGCGCGAGAAGCCGGCGTTGCGGTCCGAGGTCCACTGCATCGGCGTGCGCACGCCGTTCCTGTCGCCGAGATAGATGTTGTCGCCCATGCCGATCTCGTCGCCGTAATAGATGATCGGCGTGCCGGGCAGCGAGAACAGCAGCGAGTTCATCAGCTCGATCTTGCGGCGGTCGTTATCCATCAGCGACGCGAGCCGCCGCCGGATGCCGAGATTGATGCGCGCGCGCGGATCGTTGGCGTAGGTCGACCACAGATAGTCGCGCTCCACGTCGGTGACCATTTCGAGCGTCAGCTCGTCGTGATTGCGCAGGAACAGCGCCCACTGGCAGTTCGACGGGATGTCCGGCGTCTGGCGCAGGATGTCCGCGATCGGGAAGCGGTCTTCCTGGGCGATCGCCATGTAGATGCGCGGCATCAGCGGGAAATGGTACGCCATGTGGCATTCGTCGCCGTCGCCGAAATAGGCCGCGACATCCTCGGGCCACTGGTTGGCTTCGGCGAGCAAAAGTTTGCCCGGCGCGTAGGAGTCGAGCTCGCGGCGGATCTGCTTGATGATCGAATGCGTCTCGGGAAGGTTCTCGTTGTTGGTGCCGTCGCGCTCGCAGAGATATGGAATGGCGTCGAGCCGGAAGCCGTCGACGCCCATGTCGAGCCAGCGCCGCATCACCTGGATCACGGCCCACAGCACCCGCGGGTTGTCGAAGTTGAGGTCCGGCTGGTGCGAGAAGAAGCGGTGCCAGTAATAGGCCCCGGCCTGCGGGTCCCAGCTCCAGTTCGACTTCTCGGTGTCGCTGAAGATGATGCGCGTGCCGGAGTATTTCTGGTCGTTGTCGCTCCAGACGTACCAGTTGCGGGCGTCGGTGGTCGGGCCGCTGCGCCGCGCGCGCTTGAACCAGGGGTGCTGGTCCGAGGTGTGGTTGATGACCAGCTCGGTGATGACGCGCAGGCCGCGCTTGTGCGCCTCGTTCATGAAGCGGCGGAAGTCGCGCAGCGTGCCGAAGTCGCGATTGATGCGGCGGTAGTCGGCGATGTCGTAGCCGTCGTCGCGCCCGGGGCTCGGATAGAACGGCAGCAGCCACAGCGTGTTGACGCCGAGGTCCTGCAGATAGTCGAGCCGCTCGGTGAGGCCGGCGAAATCGCCGATGCCGTCGTTGTTGCTGTCGGCGAAAGCCTTCACATGGAGCTGGTAGATGACCGCGTCCTTGTACCAGTCCTCGTTCTGGATCTGGGGCTGCACATCGATCTGCGGCAGGACGTTCACGGCACGTCTCTCTTGTTATTGCTAGGATTCGCAGCGGAACAGCAGCGTGGGATCGGTCGCGGGATTGATCGTGAGCCGCACGCCGCCCCACTCCAGCGCATGCCGCTCGCCGGTGACCAGATTGACGATCGTCCGCACCGGCTGCCGGCTGTCCGGCGGGCCGATGGTGATGTCGCCGAAATGAAACCAGAAGGTCCGCGGCCCGAGGCCGGTCAGCGCGATCGCGACCGCCACCGCATTGTCGTGCTTTACCGATTCCTTGACGAAGCCGATCACCTCACTGTCGTCGACCTGGGCGAAACGAATGTCTGAGGTCTGCAACAGCGCCGCATTCTCGCGGCGGATGCGATTGAGCCGCGTGATATAATCCTTGATGTTGCCGGGCCGGTTCCAGTCGCGGAATTTCAGCTCGTACTTCTCGGAGTTGATGTACTCCTCGCGGCCTGGAATGGGTTCGTGCTCCAGCAACTCGTAGCCGCTGTACATGCCGAAATTGGACGACAAGGTGACGGCCAGCGCGTAGCGCGACTTGAACATCCACGGCTCACCCTTCTGCAGGTGCACCGGCAGGATGTCCGGCGTGTTGACGAAGAAGTTCGGCCGGAAATAGTCGCGCTCCGGATAGCGCGTGATCTCGGTGAGATAGTCCTGGAACTCCCACTTGTGGATGCGCCAGGTGAAATAGGTGTACGACTGCGTGAAGCCGAGCTTGGCCAGCCCCTTCATGATCTTCGGCCGCGAGAACGCCTCCGCCAGGAAGATCACGTCCGGATCGCGATCCTGCACCTCATGGATCAGCCACTCCCAGAACGGGAACGGCTTGGTGTGCGGATTGTCGACGCGGAAGATCTTCACGCCCTTCTCGACCCAGAACATCACGACGTCGCGCAGCGCCTGCCACAGCGCGACGCGGTCGGCGCAGTAGAAATCGACGTTGACGATGTCCTCGTATTTCTTCGGCGGATTTTCGGCATATTTGATGCTGCCGTCGGGCCGTTTCTTGAACCATTCGGGATGCTGTTTCAGCCACGGATGATCCGGCGAGCATTGGATGGCGAAATCGAGCGCCACCTCCATGCCGTGCTGCCGGCAGGCTTCGACAAACCTCGCGAAGTCGTCGAAGGTGCCGAGCTCCGGATGGATCGCGTCGTGGCCGCCCTCGGCGCTGCCGATGGCGTAGGGGCTGCCGGGATCGTCGGGCCCGGCCTTCAATGAATTGTTGCGGCCCTTGCGATTGATCCTGCCGATCGGGTGGATCGGCGTCAGGTACACCACGTCGAACCCCATCGCGGCGATCTCGGGCAATCGCGCGATCGCATCGTTGAAGGTGCCGTGGCGGCCCGGGACCTTCGACTGGCTCCGCGGCATGAACTCGTACCAGGCGCTGGCGCGCGCCCTTTCGCGATCGACGGTCACCGGCACCGACAGGCTCCGGATCATGTCGTTGCGCGGGTCGCTCGCCGCGACCGCTCCGGCCAGCTCCTCGTCGAGCAGCAGCGCCACGTTCTTGTCGCGATCGAACTCGCGCTTGATCCGGTTGATGACCTGCCGCGCCGTGGCATCGGTCGGCCGCAGCTCTTCGAGCATCTCGCGGCCTTCGAGAGCATCGACCGAGATGTCCTGGCCGGCGTCGCGCTTCAAAATGAGCCCGTGCCGCCAGGTGGCGAACTGATCGGTCCAGGCCTCGACCTCGAACAGGTAGCGGCCCGGCTCCGGCGGCGTGAAGCTTCCCTGCCAGCGGTCGTTGTTGTGGAACGCCATCGGCGCGCGCTGCCAGACGCCGTCGGTCTCCCGGCGCCACAGCAATTCGGCCGCGAGCTGGTCGTGGCCTTCGCGCAGGATGTCGGCCCACACCTCGATTGGCTCGCCCGCGATCCGCTTCAGCGGATAGCGGCCGCCGTCGATGCTCGGATAGATGTCCTCGACGAGAAAGCGCGGCCCGGTCGGATCGTTGGGAGCGAGTTCGGGCAGATTCGGGACGGTGATTGTGCGATGATGGGAGGCAGCCAGGGTCCTGGTCACATCGTCACCACGCTGGCCAGAATGGATTTCGGAGTGGATTACGCGGGATAACGGCCCGGACCTGCATTGGTTCCAAATGGCACGTTATGGAACAGCCTTCGCGATACCGTGTTTTGCTCGTTCAGACCTGCATTTCCTGGCGCGGCATAACCTCATGGAAAATCTGTCGAACTCAGCGGCTCAATGGGGCGTCGAGACCAGCTATTTCGACGTCCAGGGCGGCCGTCATGACGCCAGTCCCGAGGTGCTGCGGCGCGTGATCGCGGCGCTCGCGAAATCGCAAGACCAGCCCGCGGTTTATCCCGATACCGGAATCCATCCGGAGCAGGCCTTCCAGGGCGACGGGCTCCGCGTGTGGATTCTCGCGGTGCAGCTTTACGGCGTGCGCTCGGCGCGCAACTGGGGCCACGGCGACTTCACCGATCTCGCGGCGCTTCTGGAGATTGTTGCAAAGCTCGGTGGCGCCGGCATCGGACTCAATCCGCTGCACGCGCTGTTCTATGACCGTTCCGCGACCGGCAGCCCGTATTCGCCGAGCAGCCGGCTGTTCATCAATCCGCTTTATATCGATGTCGAAAGGGCGCCGGGCTTCAAGCCGCGGCAGATCGAGAGCTTCAAGGCCGAGATCGAGCGGCTGCGCAGCGCCGAGCTGGTGGATTACCTCGCGGTGGCGCGGCTTAAGCGCGCAGCGCTGCACGTCGCCTGCCGCGATTTCTTCACGCTGCGCGATGCCGCCGCGAAGTCCGACTTCGAGGCGTTCTGCCGCGAGGGCGGCCGCGAGCTCGCGCTGTTTGCGGCGTTCGAGACGCTGCGCGGGCTCCATCCCGGCAACTGGCAGGATTGGCCGCAGGAATGTCGCGTGCCGAGCCACGCCGTCGTTGACCATCTGCGCCAGAGCCACGGCGGCGAGATGGCGTTCCACGAATACTTGCAATGGATCGCGGACCGCCAGCTCGCGCATTGCCGCGACGTGGCGAAGCATCATGGCATGCCGATCGGGCTCTACCTCGACACCGCGATCGGGGTCGACGCCTCGGGCGCCGATGCCTGGACGGCGCAGCGCGCGATGCTGCAGGAGCTTTCGGTCGGCGCGCCGCCGGACCAGTACAATCCTGCCGGGCAGGACTGGGGGCTGACCGCCTACCATCCGCACGGGCTGATCACGAGCCATTTCGAGCCGTTCCGCAGGATGCTCCGCGCGTCCATGCGTTATGCCGGCGCGATCCGGATCGATCACGTGCTCGGCCTGATGCGGCTGTTCGTCATTCCGCGCGGGCTCGGCGCGGCCGACGGCGTCTATCTGCGCTGTCCCTTCGCGGCGATGCTGAAGGTCGTCGCCGAGGAGAGCCGGAGATTCCACTGCGTCGTGATCGGCGAGGACCTCGGCACCGTGCCGGAGGGCTTCCGCGGCACATTGCAGTCGTGGGGGCTGTGGTCGTACCTGGTGATGCTGTTCGAGCGCAACTGGGACGGCTCGTTCCGCCGCCCGGACGAATATCCCGCGATGGCGATCGCGACGCTCAACACGCACGACCTGCCGACGTTCATCGGCTGGATGAGCGGCCACGATCTGCAGCACAAGCGTTCGATCGGCGTCGATCCGGGCGAGAGCGACGACGACCGGCATCGCGCGCGCGAGGCGCTGAAGGCCGCGGCGGGCGGCGAGGGCCTGGAAGGCGTCATGCGGTTGCTCGCGCAGACGCCGACGCGGCTGGTGTCGGTCTCGATCGAAGACATTCTGGATGTGCGCGATCAGATCAACATGCCGGGCACCGTCGAGCAGTATCCGAACTGGCGCGTGCGCTGGCCGGTGACGCTGGAGTCTCTCCACCACGAGCCGCGGCTCAAGCGCATCGCCCAAGTGCTGGAAGAATCCGGCCGCGCATCGCGGATTGAAAATTAAAGCGGCGGCGATCCGCGGTGTTGCGATGTGGCCCCCTCGCCCCGCGAAGCGGGGAGAGGGTCCCGAGCAAAGGCGAGGGGGGAGAGGGGTGCTGCAACAGAAGAGCCCTCTCCCGGCTCGCCTTCGCTCGCCACCCTCTCCCGCAAGCGGGAGAGGGGACAAGAGCCGCATCAACTTTCGTATGCGATAGCCCGGGTGCTCTTTAAGATTCCGACACCGGCACCGCCCAGATTTCCTTCGCGTACTCGCGGATCGCGCGGTCCGACGAGAACCAGCCCATCCGCGACGTGTTGAGGATGCTCGACTTCCACCAGCCCGGCTGCACGAACGCCAGGTCCACCTTGCGCTGCGCATCCCAATAGGCGTCGAAATCCGCCGCCACCATGAAATGGTCGTAGGCCAGCAGCGCCGCCGCGATCGGCTTGAAGCGGTCCGGCTGGTCCGGCGAGAACAGGCCGTCGTCGATCGCCTTGATGGCTTCCATCAGCCGCGGCGACGCCGCCTGCCGGCCGGTGAAATGCGCTCTCCTGCGGTCGTCGATCTGCTCGGCGGTCAGCCCGAAGATGAAGATGTTGTCGGGGCCCACCTCGTTGCGGATCTCGATATTGGCGCCGTCCAGCGTGCCGACGGTCAGCGCGCCGTTCAGCGCAAGCTTCATGTTGCCGGTGCCCGACGCCTCCATGCCGGCGGTCGAGATCTGCTCGGACAGGTCCGAGCCCGGGATGATGCATTGCGCAAGGCTGACGCTGTAGTTCGGCAGGAACAGCACCTTCAGCCGGTCGCCCACCAGCGGATCGTTGTTGATGACATGGCCGACGTCGCCTGCGAGCTTGATGATCAGCTTGGCGCGCTCGTAGCTCGCTGCGGCCTTGCCGGCGAACAGCTTCACCCGCGGCACCCAGCTCCGCTCCGGCTCGTTGCGGATCGCGAGATAGACCGCGATGGCTTCGAGGATGTTGAGAAGCTGCCGCTTGTATTCGTGGATGCGCTTGATCTGCACGTCGAACAGCGACACCGGATCGACGCTTACGCCGGTGAGCTGGCGGATGCGCGTGGCCAGCGCTTCCTTGTTCTTGCGCCGCTGCGCCGTGTACTGCTCGACGAAACTGGCATCGCCCGCGAAAGAGTCCAGCCGCCGCAGTTCCGACGGGTCGTCCATCACCCGTTCGCCCAGTGCCTTGATCAGCAGGCTCGTCAACGTGGGATTGGCTTCGTAGAGCCAGCGGCGGAAGGTGATGCCGTTGGTGACATTGACGATGCGGCCCGGGGCCGCCCGATTGAGATCGCGGAACACGGTCTTCTGCATCAGGTCGGTGTGCAGCGCCGACACGCCGTTGATCCGGTGCGAGCCGACGAAGGCCAGGTGTCCCATGCGCACGCGCTTCTCGTAACCCTCCTGGATCAGCGAGATCGAGGCGAGCATGCCGGGCTCGACGAAGCCCTTGGTGGTGGCTTCGTCGAGATGCGCCTTGTTGATCAGGTAGATGATCTGCATGTGCCGCGGCAGCAGCCGGTTGAGCAGCGGCACCGGCCAGCTCTCCAGCGCCTCGGGCAGCAGCGTGTGGTTGGTGTAGCTCAGCGTGCCCTTGGTGATGCGCCAGGCCTCGTCCCAGGCGTGGTCATGCTCGTCGACCAGGATCCGCATCAGCTCCGCCACGGCGATCGCCGGATGGGTGTCGTTGAGCTGGATCGCGGCGTGATCCGGCAGCGAGGTGAGCTCGCCGAACTGCTCGAGATGCCGCCGCGTGATGTCCTGCAGCGACGCCGAGGTGAAGAAATACTCCTGCCGCAGCCGCAGCTCCTGGCCGGCCGGCGTCGCGTCGCTCGGATAGAGCACGCGCGAGATCGCCTCGGTCTCGGCGCGCCGGGCGGTGGCGCCGACCAGGTCGCCCTCGTTGAAGGTGGCGAGATGCACCGGCGAGGTCGAGCGCGCCGACCACAGCCGAAGCGTGTTGACGTGGCGGCCGCGCCAGCCGGCGATCGGCGTGTCGTAGGCGATCGCGAGCACGCGCTCGTCCGGATACCACAGCCCGCGCGCCGTGCCTTCGTGGTCGGAGCCGACATATTCGACGCTGCCGCCGAAGCAGATCGAATATTCGGTGTCGGTGCGCTCGAACTCCCAAGGGTTGCCGAGCGCGAGCCAGCGCTCCGGCGCTTCGTGCTGCCAGCCGTCGCGGATCTGCTGCACGAACAGGCCGTTCTCGTATCGGATGCCGTAGCCATAGGCCGGCACCGCGAGCGCCGCCATGCTGTCCATGTAGCAGGCGGCGAGCCGGCCCAGTCCGCCGTTGCCGAGCGCCGCGTCCGGCTCGAGCCTGCGCAGCTGATCGATGTCGACGTCGAGGCCGGTCAGCGCCGCGCGCGCGACATTCAGCAGCCGCATATTGATGAGCGCGTCGAACAGCAGCTGCCCGAGCAGGTATTCGATCGAGAGATAGTAGACCCGCTTGCCGCTCTTATGGTCGGCCCGCTGGCCGGTCTTCAGCCAGCGCTCGACGATGCGGTCGCGCAGCGCCAGCGCGGTCGCCGAATACCAGTCGTGGAGGCTCGCGGTCTCGGGAGCCTTGCCGTAGGAGTAGGCGAGCTTGTTCAGAATCGCCGTTCGAAACGCGGCGACATCGGCGCTCTCCGCAGGATGCGAGAGGACTTTCGACGGCTTCGGCATTCCCGGACCGTGGCTGAACGGGCAGCCCGACTGTCCCCGTTTCCGAAGCCCGATCGAACCGCACAATCGATGTCAAACTTTAATCGGCGGAAAAGGTTCCCGGGGTCCGAGGTGGTCATTCCGGGGCGATCCGAAGGGCCGAACCCGGAATCCAGTCACAGAGAGAGTCCTTGCTTGTCTGGATTCCGGGTTCGGCGCTGCGCGCCGTCCCGGAATGACGGCCTGCCCCTTCTCAAATCCCGCTGTCGCCGGGGAAGAAGCAGGTCTCTTTGCCGGAATAGATAAAGAGTGTGGGCTGCCCGTCGGGGGCGCGGCGTCCCCAATGGATGATATCGTCGGGAATGCGCCGCCAGGTGTCGCCGTCGAGCCAGTACCACTCATCGCCTTTGCTGGTTTTGTTGACGTTGAATTTGGTCTTCACGACGTCGGCGTGGTCGCAGCACTTCTTGAACGGGAAGCGGATCTTCGCGGCCTCGGTCAGCTCGGCATTGCGGTACCACTCCTGCACCTCGGGAGGGTTGTTGGCATATTCCGGCTTCCAGGTCGCCTGCGCCTGCGAAGCGACGGCCATCGCGGCGCCGAGACAAAGAACGCGGCAAACAGCACGAATGCCCATGCGGCTCTCCGTTCGAGCAAAGCGAACGCTTCTGCTGCCGCACTGCATTGTGGAGGCGGCTTCAATGCGCTCGTCCCCCAACCCGGCTGACAAATAGGGCCGCCGACCGCGCTGACAATGGGGAGGCCTGTGCATTTGTTCCTGCGTCAAATGCGAAAGGCGCAACAATTCACAACCTCCGCATTTTTGCCGCGCAGCACGCAGGAACCCTCGCATTGCTGCGGATGTTTGCTCTTCAACCAGGGCAATGCATGCGATGAGCGAGTCAGCAAAGCGACAGAGCAACGATCAACGCAGCCGCGACAAGCAGCAGTCGACTTCGAGTGATGACCGTGCGCGCGATCGATCCGCCGACAAGAGCAGGGCGGGACTTGAAGCGCAGAAAGAAGCCGCGCGCACGCAGCCGCCATCTCCCGGCGAGCCGGCGGGAGGCGAGTGAGCGCGAGACCGTCGACGTCTCCCTCTCCGCCTCATCCTGAGGAGCGCGCCGAAGCGTAGCGAAGGCGGGCGTCTCGAAGGATAGAGGTGGCCCGGTTGCCGCGGCGTGGCCGGCCCGCCCTTCGAGACGCATCGCACCGCAGCCAAGTGTACGCAGGCTGCGCCTGCTATGGCGATGCTCCTCAGGAAGAGGCGGGGAAGGAGCGTGCAATCCGCTCGATGTTCTGTCCCCACTCTGTCAACACTCGAAATCGCAATAATCTTTTCTTCTCTTTCAGACCCTGTATTCCGGTCATGCCTTGCTCAGTAGAGGGCGCTTCATGAGGCGGTCATGCTGCGGAGCAGGGTGTGGCGCCCGAGGTTCTGGCCGACGCAGCCAGGATTCCCGGGTCGTCTCGGATCACCGCCCGCGCCGTCGCAAGACGGGGCTGCCTTAGATGGCTGGACGTGGACCGGATGAACGGTGGGGCAGGTTAGCCCCGCCTGGATCGGGGCGAAGTGAAAGCTCGTCCGTCCGGTTTCCCGGAAGAGCGGCCCGAGAGGAGAAACGCCACCAGTGGAGCGCCGGGAGGCGCGCGTGCTGGTAACAGCACGCGGCACCTCTCAAGGGTGCCAGACCAAGACGTAGCGCCGAACGGCGCTCCGCTCCCTCTTTGGAGGGAGGAAGGAAATGAAGGCGGCGCCCCGCGCCTTGCGACTTCCGGGGCCGATGAATCACGTCTGCATCCATGATGCCGACGTGATGCGCTTAGAAAGCGCGGGCTGTTTGACATGTGAATCTGACGATTAAAGCCGCGCTGATGCAGCACGGTGTCCCTCCCCGCCAGGGGAGGGTGGCCTCGCGTTAGCGAGGTCGGGTGGGGAGATGCATCCACTGTGAAAAGTGCCTGCGTGGCGGCATCTCCCCACCCGGCCGCTTCGCGGCCACCCTCCCCTGGCGGGGGAGGGACGGTACCCGCTCGTGTTGCGACCTAACCAACAGCAAAGGCGTGGAAATTTCGATGCTGGACGTATTCCAGACCCCTGCGTCCCCCCAGTTACTTGACTGTAACCGCGCCCTGTGAGAATGAACGTTCATTCTCATAAATTTGTGCGACGCAACACACCATGGGCCAGCCCAAGCTCCAGCGGCAATCCGACCGCCGGGACGACATCCTTGAAGCTGCGGAGCGCTGCTTTGTGCGCGCCGGCTTCCACCAGACCTCGATGCAGGAGATCTGCGCCGAGGCCGGCATGAGCGCCGGCAATCTCTACCGCTACTTCCCGTCGAAGGAGGCGATCATCTCCGGCATCGCCGAGCGCGACCGCGCCGAGCTCGCGCAGGACTTCGCCCGCGCCGATCTCTCGCAGGGCCTGTTCGCGGTGATCGAAGGCATGATGCGCCACCACTTCAGCATCCGCCCGGTGGAAGAGGTGCTGCTCTGCACCGAGGTGATGGCGGAGGCGCGGCGCAATCCGGAGATCAGGCGCATCTCCCGCGCTTTCGACGCCGACGTCCGCAAGTGGCTGCTCGACATGTTTCGCGCCGCAGCCGAGCAGGGCGACATCCCGAAGGATGCCGACTTCGAAACTGCGGTCGACATGCTGATGCTGATCGCCGACGGCATGTGGTGGCGCCGAGCGCTCGATCCGAACTTCAAAGCCGACACAATGATTCCGGCATTCATGGATGTGGCGCGGCATCTGCTGCGCAGCCGCTCACAGGGCGTGTGAGCCGGAGGGGGAAGTCGTGATGAAAGCAAGCCGTATCACCGCGCTGGGCCTCGTCGCCGCAGCCGCGCTGTGGATCGCCTCGGGCCATCTCATTCCGCACGAGTCCGCGGAAAGCCGCGCGGCGCTGCAGAATCCCGCGGCCGAGGCGCCGAAGAAATTCCGCGTCGGCGTGGTCGAGGCCAAGCTCGCCCAGCACAGCCGCAAGCTCGTGCTGTCGGGCCGCACCGAGGCCGACAAGAAGGTCGTGATCTACGCACGGACCAACGGCGTGCTGCAGGAACTGAACGTCCGTCGCGGCTCGCGGGTGAAAAAGGGCGACGTGCTCGCCGTTCTGGCGGTCGAGGACCGCGCCGCGATGGTGATGCAGGCCAAGGCCATGCTCGAGCAGAAGCGCGTCGAGCTCGAGGCCAAGCGGCGGCTGCTCGCGTCCAACGCGGTGCCGAAGCTCGATTTCGACACGCTCGCGGCGCAGGTCAAGGTCGCCGAGGCGGCGGTCGCGACCGCGGAGGCCGAGCGCGACCGCAGCATCATCAGCGCGCCGTGGGACGGTGTCGTCACCGAAGTGTCCGAGGTCGGCACCGCGGCGTTCTCGTTCACCGGCAAGGAAATCATCAAGATGGTCGGACTCGACCCGGTGCTCGCGCTGGTCGAGGTGTCGGAGCGCAATGCCGCTCGCGTGAAGGTCGGCACTATGGCCGATGTGCGCTTCGCCAACGGCCTGACGCGGCAGGGACGCATCCGCTATGTCTCGCCGTCGGCGAGCGACAACACCCGCACCTATCGGGTCGAGGTTCAGATCGACAACCCGGATTACCTGATCCCCGACGGCATCACCGCCGAGGTGACGATTCCGCTCGCGCCGGTCGAGGCCTCGCGCGTGCCGCGCTCGGCGCTGATCTTTTCGTCGGCCGGCGATCTCGGCGTGCGCATTGTCGATAAGGACGGCAAGGTCGGGTTCGTTCCGACGGCCATCGCCGAGGACGAGCAGGCCTTCATGTGGCTCACCGGCGTGCCGGACGGCGCGCGGGTGATCGTGCAGGGCCAGGATTTCGTGCGCGAGGGCACCGCGGTCGACGCCGTCGACACGGCGGCCGAGAAGTCGGCGCAGCGCTGACGGTGAGGCGGGGGTAAGAAGCTCATGTTCGCGCTCATCGACTATGCCATCGGCCACGCGCGGCTCACCATCGTCACGCTGCTGTTCCTGCTGCTCGCGGGTTTCACGGCTTATGTGACGATCCCGAAGGAAGCCGAGCCCGACATCCGCATCCCGATCGTCTATGTGCAGCTGACGCAGCGCGGCATCAGCCCGGAGGACTCCGAGCGGCTGCTGCTGCGGCCGGTCGAGACGCAGCTGAAGTCGGTCGGCAACGTCAAGGAGATGCGCTCCACCGCCTATGAGGGCGGCGGCTACGTGCTCCTGGAGTTCGAAGCAGGCTTCGATTCCAAGTCGGCGCTGGCCGACGTGCGCGCCAAGGTCGATCAGGCCAAGCGCGATCTGCCGAAGGACGCCGACGAGCCGAGCGTGCAGGAGGTCAACCTGTCGCTCTATCCGGTGCTGGTGGTGGCGCTGTCCGGCGAGTTGCCGGAGCGCACCATGCTGCAGATCGCGCGCGGCGCCAAGAACGCCATCGAGCAGGTGCCGGGCGTGCTGTCGGCCGAATTGCGCGGCGCCCGCGACGAGGCGGTCGAGATCATCGCCGAGCCGATGCAGCTGAAAAGCTACGGCATCTCGCTCGATCAGCTCATCACCGGTTTCACGGCCTCCAACAGCCTGATCGCGGCGGGCGCGCTGGAAGGCTCGACCGGCCGCTTCGCCGTGAAGGTGCCGAGCCTCATTGAACGTCCGCAGGACGTGCTGAAGATTCCGCTCGCTGCGTCCTCGGGCGCCGCGGTGACGATCGGCGACGTGGTCCGCATCAAGCCGACCTTCAAGGACGCCACCTCCGTGACTCGGGTCAACGGCCTCTCCGCCATGACGGTCGAGGTGTCCAAGCGCACCGGCGCGAACCTGATCGAGACCGTCGACGGCGTGAAGAAGGTCGTCGAGACGCTGCAAAAGAGCTGGCCCGCGCAGGTCCAGGTGAGCTTCACCCAGGACAAGTCGAAGGTGATCCGGCAGATGCTGTCGGACCTGCAGAACTCGGTCGCGACCGGCGTGCTGCTGGTCGCCGTCATCATCCTGTTCGTGCTGGGCTTCCGCGCCTCGCTGTTCATCGGCATCGCGATTCCGGCGTCGTTCCTGGCGGGTGTGCTCGGCCTGCAGCTTGCGGGACTGACCGTCAACATCGTGGTGCTGTTCTCGCTCATTCTCGCGGTCGGCATGCTGGTCGACGACGCGATCATCGTCTCCGAGTTCGCCGAGCGCCGCATGGCCGAAGGCATGGCGCCGCGCGAGGCCTATTCGCTGGCAGCGAAGCGCATGTCCGGCCCGGTGATCGCCGCGACCGCGACGCGCGTCGCGGCCTTCTCGCCGCTGCTGTTCTGGCCGGGTGTGGTCGGCGAATTCATGAAGTACCTGCCGATCACGCTGATCGCCACGTTATCCGCGTCGCTCGCGGTGGCGCTGTTCTTCACGCCGACCTTGGGCGCGCTGTTCGGCCGCGCTGCGCCGCATCCGCACGACGAGCGCTCCAAGGACTCAGGCCTCTACATGCGCACCGTGCGGCTGGCGCTGAGCCGGCCCGGCGCGACGCTCGGCATTGCGGCGCTGCTGCTGGTCGTCGTGCAGGTCGGCTACGGCAAGTTCGGCCGCGGCGTCGAGTTCTTCCCGGCGGTCGAGCCCGACTACGGCCAGGCGATCGTGCACGCCCGCGGCAATCTCTCGCTCGACGAGAAGAACCGTTTCCTCACCGCGGTCGAGAAGCGTGTGCTCGAAGCGAAAGGACTGAAGACCATCTACACCCGCGTCGGCGAGCAGCCGCGCGGCTCGCAGGAGATTACCGAGGACACCATCGGTGTCATTCAGTTTGAGTTCGCCGACTGGCGCACGCGCAAGCCCGCGCACGAGATCATGGACGGCATCCGCGAGGCGACCGCGGAAATTCCGGGCATCCTCGTCGAGGTGACGGCGCCGCGCGCCGGTCCTGCGACCGGCAAGCCGATCCAGGTGCAACTCGGTGCGCTCGATCCCGAGGTGCTGCCCGGCGTCGCCAAGAAGGTCGCGGCAATCTTGAGCCGTCATCACGAGATCCAGGATCTCGACGACGGCCTGCCGCTGCCCGGCATCGACTGGAAGATCAATGTCGATCAGGCCGAGGCCGCGAAGTTCGGCGCCAATCCGATGACGGTCGGCACCGCGGTCAAGCTCGTCACCAACGGCGTCAAGGCAAGCGAGTTTCGACCTTCCAGCAGCGACAAGGCGGTCGACATCCTGGTGCGCTTCCCGGAGGACCGCAGAAGCCTCGACCAGATCGACGATCTGATGGTGCAGACGCCGTCCGGCTCGGTGCCGGTCGGCAACTTCATCAGCCGCGAAGCCGCGCCACGGGTCGGCTACATCAACCGCGTCGCCGGCAACCGCGTGATGACGGTGTCGGCCAACGTCGCCCAGGGTGTGCAGACCGCGAAGATCCAGGAGGAGGTCGCCAAGGATCTGGCTGCGGCCGATCTCGGCCCGAACATCACCTGGAAGCTCAAGGGCGAGGACGAGGAGCGCGCCAAGGCCGGCGCCTTCCTGATGAAGGCTTTCGGCACCGCGATGTTCATGATCTTCGCGATCCTGCTGGCGCAGTTCAACCGGCTGACGTCGGTGGCGCTCGTTCTTTCGGCCGTGCTGCTTTCCACCATCGGTGTGCTGCTCGGGCTCCTCGTGATGGGCCAGCCGTTCGGCGTGGTGATGACCGGCATCGGAGTGATCGCCAACGCCGGCGTCATCGTCAACAACAACATCGTGCTGATCGACACCTACGACCGCCTGCGCCGCGAGGGCTGGGAGGCTTACGAGGCGATCATCGAGACCTGCCGCGAGCGCGCCCGTCCGGTGGTGCTGACCGCGGTCACCGCGATCCTCGGCGTGCTGCCGATCGCGTTCGGCGTCAACATCGAGTTCCTCAGCCGCGAGGTGTCGGTCGGCGCGCCGGCGACGCAATGGTGGATCAGCCTCTCGACCGCGATCGTGTTCGGGCTCGGTTTCGCGACGCTGCTGACGCTGATCGTCACGCCCGCGGCGCTGATGGCGATCGAGCACTTGAGGGTCGGGCGGCAACGCTGGGTGAAGGCTCTGTCGGCGCGCTTTGCGCGGCCGGCAACGGGTTGAAGGCTTTAAACCTTCTTCCGCAGGTCTTTGACGCGAACAGCCTTGCCTTGCGAGCGCGGCAATTCGCCGGGCGCTTTGAGATCAATCGTGCAGCTCACGCCGAGCCGCGATTTGATGCGGCCGGAAATGTCGGCGCATTTCTGCGCGTCATCGTGCGATGCGCCGGGCGCAACCTCGATCTCGACGCTCATCGAGTCGAGCGCGCCCTCGCGCGTCAGCACGATCTGGTAGTGCGGCGAGATGTCCGGCAATCCGATCAGCAGCGCCTCGATCTGCGACGGATAGACGTTGACGCCGCGGATGATCATCATGTCGTCGTCGCGGCCGGTGACGCGAAGAATGCGCCGGTGCGTGCGGCCGCAGGCGCAAGGCTCGTCGGACAGCCGCGTGATGTCGCGGCTCCGGTAGCGCACCATCGGCTGCGCTTCTTTCGTGAGCGTGGTGATGACGAGTTCGCCCTGCTCGCCGGGTTTCACCGGCTCCAAGGTCTTCGGATCGATCACCTCGAACAGGAAATGATCCTCCCAGCCGTGCAAGCCGTTGCGCGCGGCATTGCATTCGACCGCGACGCCCGGTCCGATGATTTCGGAGAGCCCGTAGAGATCGACCGCCTCGATGCCGAGTCGCGCCTCGAGGTCACGGCGCAACTCGTCAGTCCAAGGCTCGGCGCCGCAGATGCCGATCTTCACCGGCAGCTTGCGGATATCGACGCCCATGCCTTCGGCCACTTCGGCGATGTTGAGCGCATAGGACGGCGTGGCGCAGAGGACGCGCGCGCCGAAGTCCTGCATGAGCGTCACCTGCCGCTCGGTCAATCCGCCGGACACAGGTACGACCGTGCAGCCCAAAAGCTCCGCGCCGTAATGCACGCCGAGCCCGCCGGTGAACAGGCCGTAGCCGTAAGCGTTGTGCAGCACATCGCCAGGCCGCGCGCCCGCGCAGGACAGGCAGCGCGCCATCAGGTTCGACCACAGGTCGATGTCGTTCTGGGTGTAGCCGACCACGGTGGCCTTGCCGGTGGTGCCCGACGAGGCGTGCAGCCGCACCACCTGCTCGCGCGGCACCGCGAGCAGGCCGAACGGATAGGTGTCGCGCATGTCGGCTTTGGTCGTGAACGGAAAGCGCGCGATGTCGGCGAGCGATTTCAGATGCTCGGGCCGCACGCGGGCCGCGTCGAACTTGGCTCGCACATGCGGCACGTTTTCGTAGGCGTTGTGCAGCGTGTGCTTCAGCCGCGCCAGTTGCAGCGCGGCGAGCTCGCTGCGCGGCATGGTCTCGGCCGTGCGGTCGAACATGTCGGCGAGCGTTTCGGAAGAGGCTTGATGGTTCATGCCAAGGTCGCACCCGGAAATCGACGGGGCTATAGTATCAGCAGCAAAGTCGGCGTGAACCCAATTTCATGCCGGCGCCGGGAGCGAAACGATGACTGAGAGCCTTTCCGAGCCCACGGTGTCGGGCGATTTCGCGGCGGACCGCGCGGCGTTCGGGAAATACTGGGCGCAGGCGTCGCGGCTCATCGGGCAATTGCCGCAGCCGTCGCAGCGGCAGGACGCCGACCGCAAGGTCGCGCGCGCGATCCTGGAGCAGACCCGGCCGTCGCGGGTGAAATTCCTGCGCCAGCATGTCGACGCGGTCTACGACGAACTGACCAGCAAGCGCACGCGCTTTGTCCGCGTCGTCGAGCTTGCCCTGGCTGCGGCGCAAAAGTTTCCCGGGCTGGTGCCTTCGCCGCAGGACCTCGCGGCCGAAGAGGGACTGCGGCAAAGCCAGAAGGCCGGCCTCGAGATCGACCAGGGAATCTTCATCTCGGCGGTGCTGCGCAGCGAGCGCGCCGGCCGGCATCTCCTTCACGCCATGCTGCTGCCGCTCGACGACGCCAAGGCGCGGCTGCCGCAATTCATCAAGGACGGCCGGCTCGAACTGCCGGGCGGCTCGATCGAGCGGCGCGGCAAGGCCGCAATCGTCACGTTCCGCAATCCGCGCTTTCTCAATGCCGAGGACCAGACTTCGCTGGCGGGCATGGAGACCTGCGTCGACCTGGCGCTGCTCGACGATGCGATCGAGGTGGCGGTGCTGCGCGGTATGCCGGTCGAGCATCCGAAATACAAGGACCGGCACGTGTTCGGCGCCGGCATCAACCTGACGCATCTCTATCACGGCCGAATTCCGTTTCTCTGGTATCTCGAACGCGATCTCGGCTACGTCAACAAGCTCTATCGCGGGCTCGCGCTCGCCGACGACGCGCCGCCCGACGAGTTCGGCGGCCAGACCATCGAGAAGCCGTGGATCGCCGCAGTCGAGGCTTTCGCGATCGGCGGCCATTGCCAGATCCTGCTCGCGGTCGATTACGTGCTGGCCGAGAAGACTGCCTATCTCACGTTGCCGGCGCGCAAGGAGGGCATCATTCCGGGCGCTGCCAACATGCGGCTGCCGCGCGCGGTCGGCGATCGCATCGCGCGGCAGGCGATCCAGTACGAGAAGCGGCTCGAATGCGACAGCCCGGAAGGCCGGCTGATCTGCGACGAGATCGTCGAGACCGGCGCGATGGGCGACGCGATCGAGCGGGTGGTGAAGGGGCTGACCAGCTCGGGCGTGGTCAGCGCGGCGTCGAACCGCCGCGCCTTCCGCATCACCCAGGAGCCGCTGGAGATGTTCCGGCAGTATTTCGCGGTCTATGCCCGCGAGCAGGCCTATTGCCACTTCAGCCCGGCGCTGATCGGCAACCTGGAACGCTATTGGGACGCGGCCAACCGCAAGCCCTGAACTACTTCTTCAGGGCGGCGAGCTTCGCTGCCTTGGCCTTCAGCCGCTCGGCGGTCTTGGCGACGTTGGCCACAAAGCGCTCGTGCGTGCCCGAAGCAATAGCGTCGATGCCGTCATGGGCCGAGACCTCGAACGTTACCCTGCGGCCTTCGACGTTGGTCACTTTCACGCTGACCTCGACCGTCATGCCGGGCAGCGACGCCGCGAGATGCTTCACCGAAACTTCGGTGCCGACCGAATCCTCGCCCGGATCGGCGTGCTGCACGATCAGCAGGCGGCAGGTCTCCTCGATGTCCATGATCATATAGGGCGTGCCATAGACGCGGGCGTCCTCGCCCATGAAGTCGATGGTGCGGGCGCGATCGATGACGACTTGCCGTTTGAACGAGACGCCGGGTTGCAGGGTCGGTTTCATTGCAGTTTTCAAACTCCGAGATAGGCTTCTTGCACACGGTTGTCGGCGAGCAGTTCGGCGCTGGTGCCGCTGGTCGCGATCCGGCCGGTTTCCAGCACGTAGCCGCGGTCGGCGATGGCGAGCGCCGCGCGCGCATTCTGCTCGACCAGGAGCACCGTCAGTCCTAAGTTGCGCAAGTCCGCCACCGCCTTCAGAATCTGCTCGACCAGCTTGGGCGCAAGCCCCATCGACGGCTCGTCGAGCAGCAGCAGCTTTGGCTTTGCCATGAGCGCCCGGCCGACCGCAAGCATCTGTTGCTGGCCGCCGGACAATGCGCCGGCCGGAATGTGGCGCATCTCGGCGAGCATCGGGAACAGCGCGAACGACGAGGCGAGGCTCGACGCGACGCTCGAACCCGGCTGCGTCCAGGCGCCGAGCCTGAGATTGTCCTCGACCGACAGCGGCGCGAACACCTGCCTGCCTTCGGGCACCTGCGCGATGCCGCGCGCGACGCGGGTGTGGGGCGCAAGCCGCTCGATCGGCATGCCGTCGAACAGGATGCGGCCGCCGAAGATCGGCTGCACGCCGGAGATGGCGCGCAGGAGCGTGGTCTTGCCGGCGCCGTTGGCGCCGACCAGCGCGACGATCTCGCCTTGGGCCACGTTCAGCGACACGCCGTGCAGTGCCTCGATCCGGCCGTAGCCGCTGCGCAGGTTTTCAATGGCCAGCATGTGCGGCCTCTTCGGCGGCGTGGGTGCCGAGATAGGCTTCGATCACGGCCGGATTGGCGCGTACTTCGGCGGCGGTGCCTTCGGCGAGCGTGCGGCCGTTCGCCAGCACATGAATGCGGTGAGACAGGTTCATCACCATGTGCATGTTGTGCTCGACGAGCACGACGGTGATGCCGTCGCGGGCGATGCTGCGGATGATGGTGGTGAGCTCCGAGGCTTCGACGGCGTTGCAGCCGGCCGCTGGCTCGTCGAGCAGCAGCACCTTGGGCTCGGTCGCTAGCGCCCGGGCGATTTCGAGCCGCTTCAGCGCGCCATAGGGCAGGGCATTCGCAGGGTGGGACGCGTGGCTTGCGAGCCCGACGCGGTCGAGCAGCGCTTCGGCCTGCTGCCTGGTTTCCTTGTTCTGCCGCCACACGCCAGGCAGAGCCAGCAGATGCGCGAACACGCTGCGCTTCTCGTGCATATGGCGCCCGACCATCACGTTCTCGGCGGCGGTCATGCGGCCGAAAATCTGCAGGTTCTGGAAGGTACGCGACAGCCCGCGTTGCGCCAGCCGATGAGGTGCATGGCCGGTGACGTCGTCGCCGCCGAGCAGCACACGGCCGCCGCGCGGCGCGTAGATGCCGGACAGCAGATTGAACAGCGTGGTCTTGCCGGCGCCGTTCGGGCCGATGATGGCGAAGATCTCGCCGGGCTTCGCCGCAAACGACACGTCGTTGACGGCCTTCACGCCGCCGAATTCGATGGTCAGATGCTCGGCCGCGAGCGCGCTCATGATTTACGCCCGATCAGCGCGGCGAGGCCCGGCACCACGCCGCTGCGCAGGAAGATCATGAAGGCGATCATGATCGCGCCCAGCGCAATCGTCTCGTAGTCGTGGAACACGGTCAGCACCTGCGGCAGCACGGTGAGCACCGCCGCGCCGACCACGCTGCCGAGCACCGAGCCCAAGCCGCCGAGCACCGCCATGGTGACGAACTCGATGGAGCGAAGGAATCCTGCGGTCACCGGCGTGACGAGCCCGTCGAACAGCGCCAGATACGCGCCTGCGACCGCGGCATAGACGGCGGACAGCACGAACACGATCAGCTTGTAGCGCGCCACGTCGATGCCGAGCACGGTCGACGCGACCTCGCTGTCGTGGATAGCGCGGAACGCGCGGCCGGTCGGGCTGTTGATCAGGTTCGCGGCGAGCAGCGCGCCGAGCGCGAGCGTGACACCGGAAATCCAGTACCAGGTCACGGTGCCGCGCGCAGTCCAGCCGAACAGCACGAGGCGCGATACCGGCATGCCGTCGGGGCCGCCGGTCCAGCGCGCTTCGTTGGTGAAGACCATGCCGATGAGGAGGCCCATGCCGAGCGTGGCGACAGCGAGGTAATGGCCCTTGAGCCGGAGGATCGGGCGGCCGACCGCGAAGGCGATGAGGCCTGCGATCACGGCACCGGCGATGAGTGCGAGCCAGGACGGTACGCCGAGATGCGTCGGGCCGATGGCGACCGCATAGGCGCCGATGCCGAAGAAGCCGGCATGGCCGAGGCTCACCTGACCGGCAAAGCCCATCAGCAGGTTCAGGCCGACGACCGCGAGCGCGAAGATGAACGTGAGCGTGGCGATGCGGAGATAAAAGCTCGACGGCACCACGAAGGGCAGAATGATCACGACCGCAGCGATGGTCAGGATCGCCGCGTAGCGGTTCTCGATCACCTTGTTGAGGATGCTGCCCATCACACGCGTTCGACCGCGCCGCGTCCGAACAGGCCCTGCGGCATGGCGAACAGCACGGCGAGGATGACCAGGAACGCGATGGCGTCCTTATACGCGGAGGATACGTAGCCCGCGCCGAATGCTTCCAGCAGCCCGACCGCGAGTCCGCCGACCACGGCGCCGATGGGACTGCCGATGCCGCCGAGCATCGCGGCGGCGAAGCCCTTCAGCGCCAAAAGCGTGCCGGCGTCGTAGCTGGTGAGCGCAATGGGCGTCACCAGAATGCCGCCGATCGCGCCGATCGCGGCCGAGATGGCGAAGGCCAGCGCCACCACGCGCGAGGTGTTGATGCCGACGAGGCGGGCCGCGAGCCGGTTGGCGGCGGTCGCGATCATCGCCTTGCCGGTCTGGGTGCGGCTCATGAACAGCCAGAGCAGCAGCACGATCACGCCGGTGCCAATGAGCACCAGCACGCTCTGCGGCAGCACGGCCGCGCCGCCGATGATCCAGGGCTCGGCGCCGATGAAGGGCGGCAGGCTGTGGAAGTTCTTGTCGAACACGACGCCAGCGATGCCGCGCATGAGGATCGACGCGCCGATGGTGATGATGATCAGCGTCACGGCCGAGGCATCCTTCGCCGGGTCGATGGCAAGGCGATGGAGCAGCAGGCCCACGGCGGTCGCGGCGACGACAGCCAGCACCGCGGCGAGCGGCAGCGGCACACCGGCGAGGCCGAGAAAGAACGTCACCATGCCGCCGATCATCACGAACTCGCCCTGGGCGAAGTTGATGACGTCCGACGAGCTGTAGATCAGCGTGAAGCCGAGCGCGATCAGCGCGTAGATCGCGCCGACCGTGAGCCCGGAAAACAGGAACTGGAGGAATTCCGGCATGTGTCACCCGCCCAAGAAGGGCAAGGCTATCGCATCTGGCTCGCTGAGGCGGTTTGGTCCCTCGCCCCGCGAAGCGGGGAGAGGGTCCCGAGCGAAGGCGAGGGGGGGAAGGGGCGCTGCAACAAGAGCCCTCTCCCGGCTCGCATGCGCTCGCCACCCTCTCCCGCAAGCGGGAGAGGGGGCAAGAGCCGCATCAGTCGTCATAGGCGATAGACCTGCCGACAAGGGGAGCGTAACCGCTACTGCGCCAGCGTCCAGTCGCCGTTTCGGATTTCCAGCATCCGGAAGGCGGTGAGGTCGAGGCCCATGTGATCGGTCGGGCTCATGTTGACCACGCCGCCGGTGCCGATGAAGCCCTTGGTCTTCTCGATCTCGTCGCGGACCTTGGCCTTGTCGGTGGTCTTGGCGCGTTCGAACGCGCCGACCAGGATCATCAGGCCGTCGTACATGTGGCCGCCGAAGGCCGAGACCGGCTGGCCGGTCTTGCTCTCATAGGTCTGCTTGTAGGACACGACGACCTTCTTCTGCGGATCGTTGTCAGGGAGCTTCTCGGCGACCAGCAGCGCCGCGGCAGGGAGCCGTGCGCCTTCGGCCGCGGCGGGTGTCGCCAGCTCGATGAACTGCTTGGTCGCTACGCCGTGGCCGTGATAGAGCGGCACGCTGATGCCGAGCTGCTTGTAGTTGCGCGTCACGATCGCCGGCCCCTGGCCGAAGCCCGGATTGATCACCGCCTGCACGCCGGCCTTGCTCTTGATGTTGGTGAGTTGCGGCGTCATGTCGCTGTCGCGCGGCTGATAGGTCTCCTCGTGCAGCACCTCGATGCCGTAATTCTTCGTGACCGTCATGCACTGGTCGCGCATCGACTTGCCGAAGGCGTCGGCGCCGGAGATCAGCGCCACCTTGGTGAGGTTGCGCTTCTTCAGGTCCTCGAAGATCTTCTCGCAGGCCATCAGGTCGGTGTGCGGCGTCTTGAAATTCCACTTCTTCGCCGGCGACACGGCCTGCACGGCGCCGGCAAAGTTGATCAGCGGAATCTGGTTCTCCTCGGCGAGCGCGATGATCGGCATGGTGGTCGCGGTGGTCGAACCCGCGAGCAGCGCGTCCACCTTGTCTTCCTCGATCAGCCGGATCGCGAAGGTCCGCGCCTGGTTGGGATCGCCGCCGTCGTCGTAGATCACGAGCTTGATCGGCTGGCCGTTGATGCCGCCCTTGGCGTTGATCTCGGCGGCGTACATCTCAAGCGTCTTCTTCTCGGGATCGCCGAGGAAGGAAGCAGGTCCGGTCGCCGACAGCACGGCGCCGATCTTGATGTCGGCCAGTGCCGGGCTCGCGCCGAACGGCGCGGCGAGCGCCAAACCGGCAATGACGGACAAGCCTGCTATCGCGCGCTTCATCGTTCCCTCCCGCTGTCTCATGAGCCTTATGGCTTTGGCTCATGGTAGACGGGCCGGACGAGGGGGCGCAAACCCGACTTAAGCGCTATTCGGTGCCGTAGGCACGGTTTCCGGCGTCGCCGAGGCCCGGGATGATGTAGGCGTCCTCGTCGAGATGGTCGTCGATCGCGGCGGTCCAGAGCTGGATGTCCGGGTGGATGCCGAGGAGCCGCTCGAGGCCTTCAGGCGCGGCGAGCAGGCAGGCGGCCCGGATGTTCTTGGCGCCGCGCTCCTTCAAACGATCGATGGCCGCGACCATGGTGTTGGCGGTCGCCACGACAGGGGCGACCACGACCACGTCGCGTGCCGCGAGATCGGCGGGCGTCTTCAGATAATATTCGACGGCGACCTTGGTGTCGGCGTCGCGGTAGAGCCCGATGTGGGCGACGCGCGCCGCCGGCACCAGGTCGAGCATGCCTTCGACCAGCGCCAGGCCCGCACGCAGGATCGGCGCGAAGACGAGCTTCTTGCCGGCGATGACCGGGGCCTTCATCTTGGTCATCGGCGTCTCGATCTCGACCCAGTCGAGCGGCAGGTCGCGGGTGATCTCGTAGCAGAGCAGGATGCCGAGCTCGCGGGCGAGCTCGCGGAACGATTTGGTCGAGGTCTCGGTCTGCCGGATCAGCGTCAGCTTGTGCTGCACCAGCGGATGGTTGACTACGGTGACGCCCTTCATCGTTTTTCCCCGATTCAAAAAACCGTTCCGTCGCTGACGATCTTCAGCGGCGGCCCGCCGTCGGCGCGTTTTTGTTTCGCGACGTTACGCCCGGCCGTCCACGTGCCGCCTTGCAGGATGCGGGCAAGCGGCAGCGATTGGCGGTCCATGTTGAGTTTCGTCCGCACCGCATCGGCCAGGCGGTCGAGCAGCGCCACGGTGAGCGTGCGCCATTCCACCACCAGCTCCGAGTCGACGGTGTGCTCGCGCTGCGCCGCCGCCGGATCGCGCAGGGTCAGTACATCGGTGTCGATGAACAGTCCGCCGTTGCGGTATTCGGCCAGGCCGGTCAGGCCGTCGATGTCGGTGACCTCGATGCCGGCCCATTGCAGCGGTTCGATCAGCGAATAGGACAGCCATTGCGACAGCTTGTGCAGCGGCACGAGGCCGTTGGTCGCATCGCCGGTCTTGAGCGACGAATGCTTCCAGCAGTCGCCGAGCGCCACGCCTCCGAGCGTGAGCCGCGACGGCCAGATCGGGCCAAGATGCGTCAGCACCTCGCGCAGGATGACGGGAGCGGCGAGCCGGCCATTCTCGGCAAGCGCCGCCAGATGGTCGAACAGCCCGCCCGGGCGCGGCGTGTCCTTGATGCCGAACACCTCGGGCTTGGCGAGCACGGTCTGGCCGAGACGCCGGAGCAGGGCGGCGCGGCCGGGCACGCCCGCGAGCGGATTGCGCTCGGTGACCTGGAAGCCCTTGATCAGCTTGTCCTCGGTGAATGCGGCGAGAATTTCGCCGTCCACGCGGAGCGGATAGCTCGGCCACTTGGAGAATTCGCAATCGCGGAACATCACCAGGCTTGCGAGCGCGAGCCCTTCGGAGCGGCTGACATACTCGCCGCTCACCTCATAGAGGAAGCGCCAATTGGGTCCCGCGCCGGCATCGAGCAGCACGCTGATGATGGCGAGGTCCATCGCGGTGCGCGAGCGCTCCGCGATAGACGGCCAGGCCATGGCCTGATCGATCTCGTTCCAGTAGTCGAAGCCGTTTATGTCGAAGTGCCGCCAGCGCGAGTGGAACGGCACGTCGAGCGTGGGATAGGCCGCCTTCGTGATGTCGATCACGAGCTGCGCTGTCGCTTCGAGCTTGCCGAGGTCGACGCGGAAGTTCGGCAGGCTGTCGGCGAGCGAAAGCATCTTGTGCGCGCGCTCGCGCACCGCAGCGGCGCTGAGCAGAGACTTAGCGACAGACTCGTCTGACACGATCAGTACTTTTCGAGCGGCCTGCCGGAGGTGTTTTCCAGCGCGCCGGGCTTCTGCGGCTCCGGCGTGTAGTAGCCGGCGGCCTTCTTGGCCTCGATCTCGACGTGAGCGTCGGGCGGCACCAGCTCCGGCGGAATCGGGATGCGCTCGACGATGTCGATGCCCTGGCCGACCAGCGCGTCGTGCTTCATGTCGCTCATCGACACGAAGCGGTCGATGCGGCGGATGCCGAGCCAATGCAGCGCGTCGGGCATCAGCTGCTGGAAGCGCGCGTCCTGGACGCCGGCCACGCATTCGGTGCGCTCGAAATAGGTCGCGGCGGCGTCGCCGCCCTCCTGGCGCTTGCGGGCGTTGTAGACCAGGAACTTGGTCACCTCGCCGAGCGCGCGGCCTTCCTTGCGGTTGTAGACGATGATGCCGAACTCGCCCTGCTGCGCGGCGCGCGCGCATTCCTCGATGCCGTGGATGAGATACGGCCGGCAGGTGCAGATGTCGGAGCCGAACACGTCGGAGCCGTTGCACTCGTCATGGACGCGGCAGGTAAACTTGGTGCGCGGGTCGGTGAGCCGGCCCATGTCGCCGAACAGGTAGACCGTGATGCCGCCGATCGGCGGCAGGAACACGTGCAGGTCTGGACGCGTTACGAGCTCCGGGAACATGCCCGAGGTCTGCTCGAACAGCGTGCGGCGCAAGTTCGTCTCGGTGGTGCCGAAGCGCTGGGCAATGCCGGGCAGGTGCCACACCGGATCGATCGCGACCTTGACCACGGAGACCGAGCCGTTCTCGTGGATGGCGTGGCCGTCGGCCTTGAGCCGTCCGGCCTCCAGCGCCTCGCGGATCTCGATCAGGTCGAGGCGGGCGCGGGTGATCGCGATGGTCGGACGGATGTCGAGGCCTTCGGCGATCTCCTGCTTGTAGACGTCGGCAACGAGATGGCCCCACGGATCGAGCGAGACGATCTTCTCCGGCTCGGTCCATTGCGGAAACGGTCCGATGTTGGCGGCGGGATAGGTGTTGGTCAGGTCGGGCCGCCGGATCGGATCGAGCGCGCCGGCCGACACCGCGAGCGCGCGGTAGACCGAGTAAGAGCCGCCGTGGCTGCCGATGACGTTGCGCAGGCCGGGCTTCGACACCGTGCCGATCACCGGGCCGCGCTCGCGCGCGGTCGGCGCGTCCCATTGGATCGGGAAGCGCGCCTTGCCTTCCGGGTCGGGATGCGAGGTGAGACGAATGTGGTCCGGTCGATTGGGGGCAGTCATCGCAGAGGTTCCAAAAAGCTCGACGGCCCGCCAGAAATGACGGGCCGACAGATCAGGTTTTTACTATTTAGTGGGAGCGACGCGACCAGACGCCTCAGCCACCCACTAAAGAGATAGTATAACCACTCTTCTGGCCGTGCGCTACTGGGGCATAAAATTTCTTTTCTTATCAGTCAGTTAAGAAAGAAAGCCGCCGGCCGCGCCGGGCGCCTTGACGCGAAGCGCGCCCCCGCCCAGCGTTCCGGTGATTGATCCATCACCAGGGAAACGCCGTGACGCCCGCCCAACGACTGCGCGAACTGCTCGCTCAACCCAATATCGAGGTCATGCCGGGCTGCTATGACGGCCTTTCCGCAAAACTCGTCGCGGCGGCGGGCTTCAAGGTCGCCTTCATGAGCGGCTTTGCGGTCTCGGCGGGGCGGCTCGGTCTGCCGGACACGGGACTGATCTCCTTCAGCGAGATGCTCGATACGCTCCGCAACTGCTGCGCGGCGGCGGGCCAGATGCCGGTGATCGGCGACGGCGACACCGGCTATGGCAATGCGCTGAACGTGCAGCGCACGGTGATCGAATATGCGCGTGCCGGCGCCGCCTGCGTGATGATCGAGGACCAGGTCAGCCCGAAGAAATGCGGCCACACCCGCGGCAAGCAAGTGGTCTCGCGCGAGGAGGCGCGCATGAAGATCCGCGCCGCCGTCGATGCCCGCGCCAATGCCGACATCCTGATCATGGCGCGCACCGATGCCCGTGCGGTGCACGGCTTCGACGAGGCGCTGGCGCGTTGCAAGGATTTCGAGGCCGAAGGCGCCGACATCATCTTCTTCGAGGCGCCCGAGACCGAGGACGAGATGCGCCGGTTCTGTGCGGCGATGACGAAGCCGTGCATGGCCAACATGGTGCCGGCAGGCGGCAAGACGCCGGTGCTGCCGCCCGCCAAGCTGCAGGACATAGGCTACCGGCTCGCGCTCTATCCGGTGATGCTGTTGTCGTCGGCGATCTCGGCCATGCAGGCGACGCTCGAAGCGCTGAAGCCCGGCTCCATGGCCGCGCAGCCGCAGGCGGTGTCCTTCACCGATCTGCAGAGCATCGTCGGTTTCCCCGACTATTGGAGCAAGGAGACCAAGTATCAGGCGTAGGGCATGATTCCGAAAAGTGTGAAGCGGTTTTCGGAAAAGATCATGCCCAAGCAAGAAAAGGCGATCAAGCTCGCGGCACGCCCGCGAGTGTAAGCCCGTCGCCGAGCCGCTCCATGAAGGCCGGCGTGAACGGCCAGGCGGTGCGGGCGCTGGCGACGGTGAGATTGCCGTCCTTGTGCAGGAGATCGAGCGCCTCGCGGCGGGCCTCGGTGAGCGCGCCCGACAGCGCCTCGGCTGCGACCAGCACCCGCCCGGCCCAATATGAATCGGGCACCGAAGCGAGACCGCTCTGCACCCAGCGCGCCGCCTGCTCGTAGCGGCCGGCGCCGAAATGCGCGCAGCCCATGCCGATACAGGCGAGATGCCGCACCGGCTCGAACGGCATCACGCGCAAGGTCATCTGCATCTCGCGCACGGCGTCGTCATTGTCGCCCTGATAGGCCGACAGCCAGGCGCGCCGGATCCAGCCTGGCGCCGACCACGGCTCCATCGCCAGCGAACGCTCGATCAGCCGGTCGGCCTCGGTGAGCTTGCGCGCCAGCGTCAGTGCGCCGCCGCTGAGACTTAAGACCAGGGCGTCGTTCGGTGCGAGCTGCACGGCCTCGTTGGCGAGCTTCAGCGATTGCGCGCGGTCTTCGTGCAGCGTTGTGCCGAAGCCGTGCGCGGCGCGCTGTCCCAGGCACCAGGCCGCGATGGCTTTCGGCAAGGCGTAGCGCGGCGCGAGCTCCTGCGCCCGCTCGGCATCGTCGAGGGCTGCGCGATTGTGCTCCGGTGCGACCGTGAAGGCCGCGGCGATGGCGCTCCAGCTCAGCCGCACCGCTTCGTCGTTGACCTCGTCTTCGTAAGCCCCGCAGCCGCGTGACGCCTTCAATGTTTGCGAGGGCAACTCGCCGAACGCCTCGCGGTATTGTGCGGAGAAGCGGCCGAGCTCGGTGAAGCCGTTGGCGGTCGCGATGTCGGTGACATTCGCGTCCGGCTCTGCTTCGAGCAGTTGCTGGCGCGTCCGCGCGAGCCGTACCTGACGCACCCAGCCGATCGGCGTGGCGCCGAGGTGCTGCTTGAAATGCGCCTCGAGCGTGCGCGGCCGCACGCCGGCCGCCGCGGCGAGATCGTCGAGCTTGACCGGCTCGTCGAGCCTGGGCTTCAGCCATTCCAGCGCGCGCGCAAGGCTCGGCGGCAAGTCGGGCCGTGTTCCGGCCGTCAGCCGGTCCCCCTTCGGAAAACCTGCAATCCCATTCATCGCCCCATTCCTTCTTCGCAATAAGCTTGGTCGCGCCAGGCGGCCCGGAGGTTCAAAGTCCCGGTAAATAAAAAATTCGAGGGCCGCTGCGGCTTCTGCATAAGCCCGCGGGCCCTGCATAGGACCAGACCGCCTATTGCCGCAGGGTGTGCGCCATCGACTGGGGCAAGCATCAGAACACGCCCCGGCGTCATTGCCGATCAGGAGGCTTTGTCATGGGCAAGGACGGTTTTCACGGCTCGCTGTGCGAAGCGGCCGCGAGCACGCTCGCAACATCACCGCGTTGTGATCCTCAGATTTGCGATCCGGCGTTTCGGCAAATTCTGGCGGCGTATCGATCATTGAGAGCGCGGGCGCGCCGTCCTAACCATCACAACACAAGCTCTGACGTGGTTCGGAGAAAAGTTTTTCGAGGTTTCTGTTTCACGCGTGAGGCGATCGATTGCATGCCTCAGCATTCGTTGAAGGACATTGCCATGAGCAAGTATCGCTTTGGTTTTTCTGCGCGTCGATCGATTGGTCGCGCGCCGGCCGCATCCGGGCCGATCATCCGCTGAACGAATTCACCGACAACCGGGAAGCCTATCCGTCTGCCTGCCGGCGTTTCCCGGTGACGATCTCCCGCGCCGGCAGGGTTTTTTGCAAGCAACTGCAACTTATCCAACTGAAACTGAAGGAGTTAAAGCTATGAAGTCGATTGCTCACTCGAACATTGCCAGTCTCCGGCGGTCATTGCCCTCGAAGCTCGCCGCCATGCTCGTGATCGGCCTCGCCGGCGCCGTGGTGGCCGGCTCGATCACGCCGGCCGCCGCGCACAAGCACGGTGGTGGCGGTGGCGGCGGTTGGGGCGGTGGTGGCGGCCATCACGGTCACCACGACAACAAGCCGCCGAAGAATCCCGGCCCGATCGGTCCGCTGCCCAAGCCCCTGCCGCAGCAGCCGTCGCCTCCGCCGGTGGTGCGTGACCACCGTACGCCGGCGCCGGTGGTGGTGCGCGATCACCGCACGACGGGCGGCGGGGTCAAGGTGACCTCGACCCCGGTGGTACGCGATCACCGCGCGACGACGACAGCCAGCGCGCGCCCCAAGACGACGACCGTCAAGGTCGCCGGCCAGAAGGTCCTGACGGTGCCGAAGGGCAAGTACTGCGTCGGGTCTTATTGCCTCTAAGGGCAGACCAGTTGCCTCTCAGGGCAGACGAGGCGGGCCGCCGGGCCTATATGAGGTCCGGCGGCCACTCAACGGGGAGATTTTCGATGAAGGTATTTCCGCTTTCGAGCTTGATTTTGCTGACGCTGCTGCTGCCCGTCGCGAGCGGGCATGCGCAAGTGCCGGAGGCGATCGCTGCGCCCGGCGAAACTCTTGTGGTTCGCGTTCACGCGGAAGGCGCGCAGGTCTATGACTGCAAGACCGATGCATCCGGCCAGCTCGTCTGGCAATTCCGTGAGCCGATCGCGACCTTGATCGAAGGCGGCAAGACCATCGGCCGCCACTACGCGGGGCCGCATTGGGAGCTCGACGACGGCAGTGTCGTCGCCGCCAAGGGCGTGGGCCGCGCGCCCGGTGCGACGGCGCAGGACATTCCGCTCCTGAAGCTCGAGGTGACGTCGCGGCGCGGCAGCGGCCGGCTCGCCGACGTGACCACCATCCAACGGCTCGACACCAAAGGCGGCGTGGCCGAAGGCCGCTGTCCGTCCGCGGGCGCGCTGCTCAGCGCGCCGTATTCGGCCGACTACGCGTTCTACCGAAAGGCCAAGTGATCAGGGCCGTTTCATCGCCAGCCGATACAGCAACACCAGCAGCATCAACAGCACGGCCGCCGAGACGCCGAGCGACCAGTGGATGCCGATCGCGGAACCGATGAGGCCCACCGTGATGCCGCTGAACGCCCGCATGCCGAGGCCGGCCATGTTGAACAGGCCGACCACGCGTCCGCGCATGTCGGTGGGCGCGTTGAGCTGCACCAATGCCTGCGCCATGGTGTTGAAGGCGAGCTCGAAGAAGCCCGCGGCGAACAGCAGGGCCAGGGCGACCGGATAAATTCGCACGCAGGCGAAGGCGAGCAGCGACGAAGCCCACAGTGCGGAGAGCAGGATGGCGAGCCGCGGCGTCGGCTTGAACCGGCTCCAGGCCTCGAGCGTGATGCCGGCGAGCAGCGCGCCAGCGGCATCGGCGGCGAGCAGCACGCTGTAGGACACGCCCGGATCGCCATGGCCGAGGTCGACGGCGTATCCCGGCATCTGCGCGTGATAGGCGTTGCCGACCAGGAATGACGTGAGGCCGGCGAGCAGCGTCATCGAGGTCAGGATCGGATAGCCCTTGATGGCGCGGATGGTCTCGATGATGTCGGCGATGCCGCGCACCGCGAGCCGCCGCGCCGCGGCGCCGGCCTGCCGCGCCGGCGCCCAGAACAGCCACAGCACCATGGGCAGATAGAAGAACGTGTTGAGGATGATGCCCCAGGACGGCCCGAGCGACAGCATGATGACGCCGCCGACCGCGGGTCCGACCAGCACGCCGAGATAGCGCGCCGTGGCGTTGAGCCGGACCGCGCTCGGCAGATGCTGCTGGCCGACGATGTCGTAGATCAGGAGCTGGTTCGGCGTCTGCCACAGCACGCCGGCGCAGCCGTGGATCACCAGCAGCAGCATCGAGCCCCAGATCGACAGCGTATCCGTGACGAAGAAGAAGCCCCATCCGGCCGAGGCCACGATGAACAGCACCATGCCCCACTGGATGATGCGGCGCGGGTCGAAGCGGTCGGCAAGCCCGCCGACCGCGACCGAGAACAGCAGGAACGGCAGCCAGTGCGACAGCACCGCAAAGCCCGCCAGCGCCGGAGAATGGAATTTCTGGAACACCATCCAGTAGCTGATCACGTGCTCGACGTTATCGGCCATCATGGCCAGCACGTAGCAGGCAAACTGGGCGCGGTAGGCCGGGTAGGTGAAGGCTGCAAAAGAATGCGATGCAGATTTCGGCGCAGGCGAAGGAGGCGTGCTCAAGAGAATTCCTGAATGGATAAACGAACTTTGCTGGCCGGCACCTAGAGGGTTTGCGGCGCAATGTTCAAGTAAAACTGCTGTAAACTGCGCCGGGGCTCCGCCGGTCAGCCATGCGAGAGCGCATTGGCCAGCCGCCGCCACGCATCCTCGCCGGCGGGAAGACCGAAGCGCAGCCAGTCCGGCTGTTCGGCGAACCGCCGAACCAGGATGCCGGCGCGGCCAAGGCGGTTGAACCATCCGGCTGCACCCGGGGATTGTGCAAGCCGATAGAGCGAAGTGCCGCCGATCAGCCCGAGCCCTGCGCCGATGAGCAGCTCATCGAGTCGCGTTGCGTCCGCAGCGAGGCGGCTCAACGTCTGCTGCCGCCATTGATCGTCGGTCAATGCGGCTTGGCCGATCTCGATGGCCGGACCGGCGACGGCCCATGGCCCGAGCGCTGCTTCGATGCGATTGATCAGGGCAGGCGCGGCCACCGCGAAGCCGAGCCGCAGTCCCGCAAGGCCGTAGAATTTTCCGAACGAGCGCAGCACCACGATGTTGTCGCGGTCGACCGCGTCGGCGAGACTCGCATCGGGCGTGACATCGGCGAAGGCTTCGTCGACGACGAGGATGCCTTCGCGCAGGCGCAGGTCCTTGGCGATGCTCAGCAGCCTGCCTTTGTCGACGATGCGGCCGTCCGGATTGTTCGGGTTGACCACGATGGCGAGGTCGGCATGCCGGAGCTGCTCGGCGTCGACCACTTCCACCGCGTCATGGCCGGCCAGTGCCGCGGCCCGCGCGTGCTCCGCGTAGGTGGTCTGCAGGATCGCGGCGCGGCCCGGCGACACCAGGCAGGCGACATGCGGCAGCAGGATTTGCGTGCCCGGTGCGGGCGCCACATGATCCGCGGACGGCGCGCCATAGGCGTTGGCGGCGACCGCGGCCAAGGCGCGGATGCTTGAGCGGTCCGGCAGCCGGGCGAAGATTTCGCTGGGCAGTGCGGGCAGGGGATAGGGTTGGGGATTGATCCCGGTCGACAGATCGATGAATGGTTCGGGTGCCTCCGGGAACATGCGCCGTGCGGCGGCAAGCTCGCCGCCATGGGCGAGCGGTTCCAGCGCGGAGGCCTGCGGACGCGAAGCGGTTTGAGGTCGGATGAGCATCGCGAGCACCTTACTGGCCCTGCTCATTGAAGCAACGGCCGGCTATCCGGAGCGCGTGCTTGCCGCCATCGGCCATCCGGTGATCTGGTTCGGCAACCTGATCGACCGGCTGGATCGCGGGCTGAACCGGCCGGAGCGGAGCAGGGGCTTCTGCAAGGCCGCGGGGTTCGCGGCGCTGTTCGTCATTGTGTGTGTTCCGGCCGCGGCGGCCTTCACGCTGCAATGGACCTTGTTGCTGCTGCCCTACGGCTTCGTGCTGGTCGGCGTGCTCGCGAGCTCGCTGATCGCCCAGCGCAGCCTGCACCAGCATGTCCGGCGCGTCGCCGATGCGCTCGACCTCGAAGGGCTGGAAGGCGGCCGCAAGGCCGTGTCGCAGATCGTCGGGCGCGATCCGGCCTCGCTCGACGAGGCGGGCGTGGCGCGCGCCGCGATCGAGAGCCTGGCCGAGAACTTTTCCGACGGCATCGTCGCGCCGGTGTTCTGGCTCGCGGTAGGCGGGCTGCCGGCGGGCGCCGCCTACAAGGCGGTGAACACTGCGGACAGCATGATCGGCCACAAGACCGAGCGGCATCGCGATTTCGGTTACGCCTCGGCGCGGTTCGACGATCTCATCAATCTGCCGGCGTCGCGGCTGTCCGCGCTGCTGATCATTGCGGCGGCGGCCATGGTCGATCGCGCGGCGGCATCGCGCGCCGGGCGTGCAGTGATGCGCGACGCGCGCAAGCATCGCTCGCCGAACGCCGGCTGGCCCGAGGCCGCGATGGCCGGCGCGCTCGATCTGTCGCTCGCGGGTCCGCGCGTCTATGACGGTGTGACCGTGGAAGACGCCTTCATGGGCGATGGCCGGCGCGATGCCAACGCCAACGACATCCGGGCGGCGTTGGATCTTTATCGCCGCGCCGATTTTCTGTTGATCGCGATTGTTGCGGTCCTGGCGCTGCTCGTCAGCGCGCCAGGCTGAGCAGCCGGTCGAGATCGACGAAGGTCGTGAGGTGCTTGGCCAGCCGGTCGAGCGTGGCCTCCACCAGTTCCTCGTACGCAACGCTGGCCGGGCCTGCGCCGAGCCGTTGCAGCCACGCCGAGCGCTGCCGGTCATCGGTGAACAGCCCGTGCACGTAAGTGCCGATGACGCGGCCGTTGGCGGAGACCGCGCCTTCCGGCGCGCCGTCGATATGGGCAAAGGGTCGCGCGCAGTCCGGCCCTTGCGTGGCGCCCATATGCATCTCGTAGCCGGAAAACGGCATGCCGTCGCTGGTCGTGCCTGTGGCGTGGGTCAAAGTCTTTTCCGACGTCAGCACCGTCTCGACGTCCAAAAGCCCGAGGCCTTGCGCCGTGCCGGCCGGGCCTTCGACACCGTTTGGATCGGCGACCGTCCGGCCGAGCATCTGATAGCCGCCGCACAGGCCGATCACCGTGCCGCCGCGCCGCACATGCGCCGCGATGTCGATGTCGAAACCCGACTCCCGCAATGCGTTGAGTCCCGCAATCGTGGTCTTCGAGCCCGGCAGGATCACCAGATCGATATCGCCGGGCAGCGCCGTGCCCGGATGCACACGGACCAGATCGACATTGGGCTCCGCTTCCAGCGGATCGAGATCGTCGAAGTTGGCGATCTGCGGCAGGATCAGCGCTGCGATCTTGAGCTTCGCGCCTTGGCGGCGGACCGGCGCATGATCGAGCGCGAGAGCGTCCTCGGCCGGCAGGTTCCTGGCTTCGGAGAAATACGGCACGAAGCCCAGCGCCGGCCAGCCGGTGAGCTCGACGATCGACTCCTTGCCCGGAATGAACAGGCTCGGATCGCCGCGAAACTTGTTGATGATGAAGCCAGCCACCAGGGCTGCGTCGTCAGGATCGAGCACCGCCTTGGTGCCGACCAGGCTTGCGATCACGCCGCCGCGGTCGATGTCGCCGACCACGACGACGGGCACATTGGCGGCCCGCGCAAAGCCCATGTTGGCGATGTCGTAGCGGCGCAGGTTGATCTCCGACGCACTGCCCGCGCCCTCGACCAGCACCAGATCGGCCTCGGCCTTCAACTTCTCGTAGCTTTCCAGCACATGCGGCAGAAGCTTCTGCTTCATCTGCATGTATTCGGCGGCCTTCGCCGTCGCATAGACCTTGCCTTGCACCACGACCTGCGAGCCGACCTGGCTCTGCGGCTTCAGCAGGATCGGATTCATGTGCACGCTCGGCGGCACGCCCGCGGCGCGCGCCTGCAAGGCCTGAGCGCGCCCGATTTCGCCGCCGTCATAGGCGACCGCGGCGTTGTTCGACATGTTCTGCGGCTTGAACGGCCGCACCTTCAGACCGCGCTTGGTGTAAGCGCGCGCCAGCCCAGCGACCAGCAGCGACTTGCCGACATCCGAGCCGGTGCCCTGGAACATGATGGCGCGGGCGGACATTTTAGAACTCGATGCCGGGCTGTGCCTTCACGCCCGCGGCGAAGTGATGCTTCACGAGGCTCATGTCGGTGACGAGGTCGGCCGCGGCGACAAGCTCCGGTTTGGCGTTGCGGCCGGTGACCACAACATGCAGATCGTTGCGGCGCGCCGAGAGCTCGGCGACCACGGAAGCGAGATTGAGATAGTCGTAGCGCAGCGCGATGTTGAGCTCATCGAGGATGATCAGCGCAAACGACGGATCGGCCATCAGCTCGCGCGCCTTGGCCCAGGCGCGCTCGGCCGCCGCGACGTCGCGCTTGAGGTCCTGGGTGTCCCAGGTGAAGCCTTCGCCCATGGTGTGCCACGACACCTGATCGCCGAATTTCTCCAGCGCGTCGCGCTCGGCCGAATGCCACGCGCCCTTGATGAACTGCACCACGCCGACGCGCTTGCCGCGGCCGAGCATGCGCAGCGCGAGCCCAAACGCCGCGGTGGACTTGCCCTTGCCGGTGCCGGTGTGGACGATCAGGAGGCCCTTCTCGATCTTCTTGTCGGCCACCTCGGCGTCCTGCACGGCCTTGCGCTTCGCCATCTTGGCGCGATGGCGCTCGGCTTCGGTGTCGTTGATGTCGCTCATGGTTCGCCTTTCACCAGCATGGGAATTCCCGCGACCATCAGCACCACGCGTCCGGCCAGCGCCGCGATCCGCTGATTGAGCCGGCCTTGCAGATCGCGGAAGCGCCGCGCCTCCGCATTCTCGGGCACGATGCCGAAGCCGACCTCGTTGGAAACGAGCACCGTCGGCGCCTCGCGCTCCGCGAGCGCCGCTTCCAGGTTCTCGATCGCGGTGTCGATGTTGATCTTCCGGAACATCAGGTTGTTGAGCCAGAGCGTCAGGCAATCGACCAGCACCGCATGGTCGACTGGCGCGTCCTCGATCGCGCCGGCCAGATCGGTCGGGGCGTCGATGGTCTGCCACTCACCGCCGCGGCGGCTTTGATGCTCCGCGATCCGGGCGCGCATCTCGTCGTCGAATGGCTCGGCGGTCGCCACGTAAATCCACGGCGGCGGCAGTGCCATGACGGCCTGCTCGGCAAACCGGCTCTTACCGGATCGCGCGCCGCCGAGCACCAGGGTCAATGGCAGGTGGTTTCCCAATGAACGACTCGGCTGCCTTTCGCTGCTTCACTTTCTTGAACCACAGGCCAGGGCCTCTTCGCACCAAAAATCCGGCGCTCGTATCTGTGCCCTCTCCTTTTGGGAGAGGGCTACACAGAACTATCAATACAAAGAATGGGTGAGGGGTTTTGGTCCATCGTGAGACCGTAACCCCTCACCCCTCAGAGCTTGCTGCACATTTGGCGTAGCCCTCTCCCAAAAGGAGAGGGCACAATAACAACCAGCGCGCTTGCATTGACAAAGCCCCACCCAGGCCATTTATTGGGCTGGAATTGACGGTCTCTTCGTGCGGAAGAGTGAAAAGGGAATGCGGTGCGGGCCTTTGGCCCTATTCCGCAGCTGCCCCCGCAACTGTCAGCGGCGAGCTCGTGCCACAATGCCACTGGGTTCCGGCCCGGGAAGGCGGTGACGGGCACCGACCCGCGAGCCAGGAGACCTGCCGTCAATTCGGTCGAGCGTCGGGCGGGGTGCCCTGACGCCGTTTCACAGCCGCGGCCGCCGGGCCGCGTGTGGTCGACCGCGGCCGTTCGCGCACCCCTAAGCTGGATGCTGTCTGCTCGTAAGGAGCCGCGGGTGTCGTTGACCGATCTGCCGGACAAGACCGTCGAGACGCCCGCGGGCGAAAGCGCCACGACGGTGATCTATATCTGCACCACGTGCCGCAGGCCCGAGGACCCCGAGGACTATCCGCGGCCGGGCGCCGCGCTGGCACAGGCCACGATCCGTGCCGCCGAGAGCTCCGGCGTGACGGTCACGCCGCTGCGCTGCCTCGCCAACTGCAAGCGCGGCTGCACCGCTGTGCTGCGGAGCCCGGACGCCTGGACCTACGTGTTCGGCCATCTCGATCCCGCGGCCGACGCCGAAGCCCTGGTGAAAGGCGCGCAGCTTCTGTCCCAATCCAGCGACGGCCTGATGCCCTGGCGGGGCCGGCCGGATGCGCTCAAGCGCGGCCTCATCGCCCGCGTCCCGCCGCTCGATTTCACGGAGTCCACGGAATGACCTCGCTTGCGCGCATCCCCTGCACGATCGTCACCGGCTTTCTCGGTGCCGGCAAGACGACGCTCATTCGCCATGTGCTGGCGAATGCGAACGGCCGCAGGCTCGCGGTGATCGTCAACGAGTTCGGCGATGTCGGCATCGACGGCGAGATCCTCAAAGGCTGCGGCGACGCCGCCTGCCCGGAGGAGAACATCGTCGAGCTCGCCAACGGCTGCCTGTGCTGCACGGTGGCCGATGAGTTCGTGCCGGCGCTCGACATCATTCTCGCGATGGAGCCGAAGGTCGAGCACATCGTGATCGAGACCTCCGGCCTCGCGCTGCCCAAGCCCCTGGTGCAGGCGTTCCACTGGCCGTCGATCAAGAACCGCGTCACCGTCGACGGCGTGGTCGCGGTGGTGGACGGCGCGGCGCTGGCCGCCGGCCGCGTCGCCGACGACTTGGAGGCGCTGGCGGCGCAGCGCTCGGCCGACGATTCGCTGGACCACGACGATCCAGTGGAAGAAGTATTCGAGGACCAGATCGCCTGCGCCGACCTCGTGGTGCTCAACAAATGCGACCTGCTCGACCAGGGCGGCATGGAGAAGGCCCAGGCCGCGATGGCCGGCGCACTGTCGCGCGCCGTGAAGGTGGTGAAGGTCTCGGGCGGCAAGGTCGATGCGCCGGCGCTGCTCGGCCTCAATGTCGGCACCGAGGCCGACATCGAGAACCGCAAGACCCATCACGACGACGAGCTCGACCACGACCACGACGATTTCGAGAGCTTCGTCGTGCCGCTGCCCGAAATCGACAACCCCGATGCGCTGTCCAGGCTGGTGTCTTCCACGGCCGAGGCGGCCGGTGTGCTGCGCATCAAGGGCTTCGCCGCGGTGCGCGGCAAGCCGATGCGGCTGCTGGTCCAGGCGGTCGGCCCGCGGGTCACCACGCAATACGATCGCGCCTGGACGCGGTCGGAACAGCGCGGTACGCAACTTGTGGTGATCGGGCTCAAGGGGCTCGACCGCGACAAGATCACACGCATGCTCAACGGATGATTGATGCACCTGCTTTCGACCAGTTCGACCAGCCTCGACGACATCGTCGAGCCGGTCGATCTCGGTCAGACGCCGGGCGATATCGCGATCCTGTCGTTTGCTGACAGCGATCTGGCAGGGTTAGCGGCCGCCTGGGCGGCTGAGCGCGAGGCGCTGCCGAGCGTGCGGCTGGTGCAGCTCCGCGACCTCAAGCACCCGATGTCGGTGGACCTGTGGATCGATCGCGTCGGCGCGCACGCCAAGGTGATCGTGGTGCGGCTGCTCGGCGGCCTCGACTGGTGGCGCTACGGCGCCGATCGCCTTGCGGCGCTGGCGAAAGAGCATGGCATCGCGCTGGCGATGCTGCCGGGCGAGGATCGCGACGATCCGAGGCTTGCCGAATGCTCGACTGTGCCGGCGGAGGAACTGGCCGGGCTGCTGGCGTATTTCCGCGAAGGCGGGCGCGACAATCTGCGAGCGCTGCTGCGCAGGTTGGCGCGGCTTGCCGGATCGTCGCTCGATTGCGCCGAGCCGCGGCCGTTGCCGCGCTGTGGAGGTTATGCGTCGGGCGGAGCGGTGGACCTGGATCGCTTGGTTGCGGTGCTGCCGCAAGGCAAGCCGGTCGTTCCGGTTGTCTTTTATCGTTCGATGCTGCTCGCCGCCGATGTCGCGCCGATCGATGCGCTCGCCGCGGCGCTCGAGGCGCGTGGTCTCGCGCCCGCGCCGTTGTTCGTGACGAGCCTGAAGGACGCCGAGTCGGCTGCGTTCCTGCGCGATGCCATGCAGCGTCTCAAGCCGTCGGTCATCGTCACGACCATGGCGTTTGCCGCGACCGGCGAGGGCGCTTCGGAATCGCCGCTCGACGAGATGGGCGTGCCGGTGTTGCAGGCGGTGGTCGCCACGACCAGGCGCGCGGCGTGGCTCGACAGCCCGCGCGGGCTCGGCGCTGCCGACCTTGCGATGCATGTCGTGCTGCCCGAGCTCGACGGCCGCGTGCTGGCCGGAGCCATCGCGTTCAAGAACCAATCTTCGCCGGTGGATGGTCTTTCCTTCGCCGCCACCGCCAATCAGCCGGAGCCCGACCGGGTCGACATGGTGGCGGATCGCATCGCCGCGCTGGTGAAGCTGCAAGCAACGCCGCGGGATCAGCGGCAGATCGCGGTGCTGATGCCGGACTATCCCGGCGCGCCCGGCCGCACCGGCTATGCCGTTGGTCTCGACGTGCCTGCGAGCGTGCTCGCACTGCTCGATGATCTTGCACAGGCCGGTTACACCGTCGCCGACGTTCCCGCCTCGTCGAGAGCGTTGCTCGAATTGCTCGGGCGAGCCGAAGCTTCCATGTCATTGAGCGCTTATCGCGATGAACTGGCCCGATGTCCGGCCGAAGTCCGTGAGCGCATCACGACGGCGTGGGGGTCACCTGAGACCGATCCCGATGTTCATAACAACGCATTCCGTTTCCGTGCCGTCTCCTTCGGCAATATCACCGTCGCGCTGCCGCCGGATCGCGGCCGCGCCGCCGAGCGCCGCGCCGACTATCACGATCCGTCGCTGCCGCCGCGCCACGCCTTGATGGCTTTCGGTTTGTGGCTTCGTCGCGAGCTGAAGGTCGATGCCGTGGTCCACATGGGCGCGCATGGCACCCTGGAATGGCTGCCCGGCAAGGCCGTGGCGCTGACCGCATCGTGCTTCCCGGAAGCGGTGGTCGGTCCGTTGCCTGTCATTTATCCGTTCATCGTCAGCAATCCCGGCGAAGCCGCGCAGGCCAAGCGCCGTCTCGCGGCGCTGACCCTCGGTCATCTGCCGCCGCCGCTGGTCGGCGCTGATCTTTCGGGTGACGCGCGCGAGTTGGAGCGTCTGGTCGACGAATACGCCCAGGCCGACGGCCTCGACCGCCGCCGGCGCGAGCGTCTGGCGCGGCTGATTGCCGAGACCGCGCAGCGAAGCGGTCTCGCGCGCGAGGCGGGCGTCGACGCCGAAGCGTCACCCGACGAGGCGTTGCGCCGGATCGACGCCTGGCTCTGCGACCTGAAGGACCTCGCCATCAAGGACGGCCAGCACATCTACGGCCGCGCGCCGACCGACGCCGATGCATCGCGCGCTGCCAGTGCTGACAACGAACGCCGGGGCCTCATCGACGCGCTCGACGGCCGCCGCGTCGCGGCCGGGCCCGCCGGCTCGCCGCATCGCGAGCGCCGCGACGTGCTGCCGACCGGCCGCAACATGTTCACCGCCGACCCGCGCATGCTGCCGACCTCGACTGCGATGGACCTCGGCCGCATGGCCGCCGATGAGGTGCTGCGCGGCTACATGCAGGTGCATGGCGAGATGCCGCGCGCGCTGGTGATCGATCTCTGGGGCAGCGCGACCTTGCGCACCGGCGGCGAGGAGATCGCGCAGGGCCTCGCATTGATGGGCTGTCGCCCGGTCTGGGACGGAGCGACCGGCCGCGTGACGGGCGTCGAAGTGCTGCCTTGCGCCGCGATGGGCCGCGCCCGCGTTGACGTGACGTGGCGCATCTCCGGCCTGTTCCGCGATCTGTTCCCGGCGCAGATCGCGCTGCTCGATGCAGCTGTGCAGGCGGTCGCGGCGCGCGACGAGACGGCCGACGAGAACCCTCTCGCCGCGATCCGCCGTTCGGCCAGCGGCCATGGCAAGACGGCGCTCGCGCGCATCTTCGGCACCGCGCCCGGCGCTTATGGCGCTGGACTTGAAGATATGATCGGCCGCGAAGCCGATCGCGACGACATCGGCGCGGCCTATCTGGCCGCCGCCTCGCACATCTACGGTGGCGCCAACGGTGAGCCCGAGCATCAACCGGGCGTCTTTGCCGAGCGCGTCGCCACGGCCGATCTGCTGCTGCACACCGGAGACAACCCGGCGCGCGATCTTCTTGAAGGCGCCGAGGACGCGGCCTTCGTCGGCGGCTTCGCGGCGGCAGCCGCATCGCTCGGCCGCAACCCCGATCTGGTGATGCTCGACACGACCGACCCGCAGCGGCCTCGCGCGCGGTCGCTCGCCGCGGCGCTGGCGCGCCTCGTGCGCGCGCGTGCGGTCAACCCGCACTTCATCGAAGGCCAGATGCGGCACGGCCCGCGCGGCGCGGCGGAACTCGCCGAGACCGTCGACCGGCTGATCGACTTCGCGCACACGACCGGCGCAGTGCCGAGCGCGCTGCTCGATCTGGTTCATGATGCCTATCTCGCTGACCCCGCGGTCCGCGACTTCCTGATGGCACAAAATCCCGCCGCAGCGCGGGCCATGGCCGAGCGCTTCGAGCAGGCGCGGCGGCTCGGCCTCTGGCATCCGCGCCGTAACGATATCGGCGGCGGCCTCGCCGAGCTTCGCGCCGAGGCCGTGTCATGAACGCGCCCATGAATGCACCGACGCGCCGCGGCGCCTGTCCAGGCCTGTCGGCCCCGATGGCGACCGGCGATGGACTTCTGGCGAGGCTCACGCCGGCCGGCTCGATTCCGGTTCCGGGCTTTGCGGGTCTCTGCGCGTCGGCGCGGCGCCATGGCAACGGCATCGTCGAGATCACGTCGCGCGGCAGCATCCAGATCCGCGGGTTGAATGACGCTTCGGCGGCACCCTTCGCTGCCGAGGTGTCGGCGCTCAACATTCCGGCGAACGATGGAATTCCGGTAACGGCCGATCCGCTGTCGGGTCTCGATTGCAACAGCCTGCTTGATGCGGAGCCGTTCGCCGCCGAGCTGCGAAACGCCCTGGCGAGCGCGTCGCTCGAAACGCGCCTGTCGGCAAAGCTGTCCATCGTCATCGATGGCGGCGGTCCGTTGCACCTCGACGACCTGCCGGCCGACATCAGGCTGCGCGCCGTGCCGGCCGGCGGCGGCGAGGCGTGTTTCCATGTTGCGTTGGGCGGCAGCGCGCCGGCGGCGGCTTCGCTCGGCTACATCCGGCCCGAATACGCCGTCGAATGCACCATGCGGCTGCTCGAAGTCCTGGTCGCCGTCGCGCCGCAGGCCCGAATGCGCGATGCGGTCAGGACCGCCGGACACGAAGCCTTCGCATCGCCGGTCGCCGATCTGGTCGCCCGGGCTCCCGCACCAAATCGCCGCGCCGCGCCCGAGCCGATCGGCGTGCATCCGCTGCGGTCGGGCGACGTCGCCATCGGCATCGCGCCGCCATTCGGACATTCGGATGCCGAGACGCTGCAATCGTTGATCGATGTCGCCGTTCAGGCCGGCATCTGGGAGCTGCGGACCGCGCCCAAGCGCGCGCTGCTCCTGCTGGGTGTGCCGCGCGATATCGCGCAGGAGGTTTTCACCGCAGCCCATGCGCTGGGCTTCATTGTCGATTCTGCCGATCCGCGCCGCCGCGTGATCGCGTGCTCGGGCGCGCCGATCTGTTCGTCCGGGCAGATTCCGGCGCGGGCGCTGGCGCCTGCGGTCGCGCAGGTCATGAGCGGCACCCCCGGCATCGTGCACATCTCCGGCTGTGTCAAAGGCTGCGCCTATCCGGCCGCGGCGCCGATGACGATCGTCGGGCGGAACGGTGCCTGCGAGATCTACTGGGGCGACGACCGGGTCGGCTCCGTCGCGGCCGATGCCTTGCCCGAGCAGCTCGCCCGGCTTATTCGGATGCGCTCATGAGCGACCGACACGACTATATCCGCGACGGCACGGCGATCTACGAACGCTCGTTCGCGATCATCCGCGCCGAGACTGATCTGTCGCGCTTCTCCGAGGAGGAAGCCGACATCGTCGTGCGCATGGTGCACGCCTGCGGCAGCACCGATGCGGCGCAGTACATCCAGTTCGGCCACGGCCTTGTCGCGTCCGCACGCGCGGCGTTGCGCGCCGGTGCGCCGATCCTGTGCGATTCCGAGATGGTCGCGCATGGCGTAACGCGGGCGCGGCTGCCGGCCGCCAACGACGTGCGCTGCACCTTGCACGATCCGCGCGTCGCGCCGCTGGCGCAGAAGATCGGCACCACGCGATCGGCTGCGGCGCTGGAGCTCTGGGCCGATCAGCTTGCGGGCGCCGTTGTTGCTATCGGCAACGCGCCGACCGCGCTGTTCCATCTTCTGGAGATGCTGGCGAAGGGCGCGCCGAAGCCGGCCGCAATTCTCGGCATTCCGGTCGGCTTCGTCGGTGCCGCCGAATCCAAGGAGGCGCTGGCCATCGATCCTTCGGGCGTGCCGTATCTGATCGTAAGCGGCCGGCTCGGCGGCAGCGCCATGACGGCCGCCGCCATCAACGCATTGGCGAGGGCAGGCCTATGAGCGGACGCTTGATCGGCGTCGGAGTCGGGCCGGGCGATCCCGAGCTCATGACCTTCAAGGCGGCGCGGGCGCTCGCCGAGGCCGACGTGGTTGCGCATTTCGCCAAGGCCGGCAACGCCAGCAATGCGCGGCGCATCGTCAACGGCCATCTGCGTGCCGGCATCGAGGAGCTGCCGCTGCTCTATCCGGTGACGACCGAGATGCCGCGGCAATGCGAAGCCTACGGCAACGCCATCCGCGAATTCTACGACAGCTCTGCCGCGGCCGTGGCGCTCCATCTCGACGCCGGACGCACGGTCGCGATCCTCAGCGAAGGCGATCCGCTGTTCTACGGCTCGTACATGCACCTGCATGTGCGGCTTGCGCCGCACTACCGCGCCGAGATCGTGCCGGGCGTCACCGCGATGTCGGGCTGCTGGTCGCTCGCCGGCGCGCCGATCGCGCAGGGCGACGACGTGTTCGTGGTGCTGCCGGCGACGTTGTCCGAAGCCGAGCTGGAGCGCCGCTTCGCCGATGCCGACGCCGCTGTGGTGATGAAGCTCGGCCGCAATCTCGAAAAGGTGCGCCGCGTGCTGACCCGGACCGGCCGGCTGTCGCGCGCCATTTACGTCGAGCGCGGCACCACAGCGGAAGCCGTCACCATGCGGCTGGAAGACAAGCGCGACGATGACGCGCCGTATTTCTCCGTCATTCTTGTGCCCGGCTGGGAGACGCGCCCGTGAGCGGCTGTCTTTCTGTCATAGGTCTTGGACCGGGCAGCCCGCAGGCGCTCACGCCGGAAGCCGCCGCGGCGCTTGAGCGTGCCGACGCGCTCTACGGCTACGGCCCTTATCTCGACCGCGTGCCGTCGAAGCCCGGCCAGACACGTCACGCCTCCGACAATCGCGAGGAGGGCAGCCGCGCCGCGGCCGCGCTGCGCCACGCGGTACAGGGCGCCAAGGTCGCGATGGTGTCGGGTGGCGATCCTGGCGTGTTCGCCATGGCGGCCGCGGTCTGCGAGCAGATCGACAGCGGCGACGCGGCGTGGCGCAGTCTCGAAGTCTCGGTGGTGCCCGGCATCACCGCGATGCTCGCGGTCGCCGCGCGCGTCGGCGCGCCGCTCGGCCATGATTTTTGCGCGATCTCGCTGTCGGACAATCTGAAGCCATGGGACATCGTCGAGCGGCGGCTCGATGCGGCAGCAGGCGCGGGCTTCGTCATCGCGTTGTACAATCCGATCTCGCGGGCGCGGCCGTGGCAGCTTGGCAAGGCCTTCGAGCGGCTGCGGCAGCATCTGCCGGCTTCGACGCCGGTGGTGTTCGGCCGCGCGGTCGGACGCCCGGACGAAAAGATCGCGATCAGCGGGCTCGGCGCGGCCGATCCATCGGCGGCCGACATGGCGACGCTGATCATTGTCGGGTCGCCGCTGACGAAGGTCATCGAACGGCCTGGGCAGACGCCATTGGTCTACACGCCGCGTTTCGTCGAAGGCGGCAATTGATGATCGAGCCAGGCGATCACGCCATGCGCTTCGTTCACTGCCGGAACGTCCGGCAGGAAGGGCCGTCGCAACATGATCACGCTGAGGCCCAGCGCGCGGGCCGCCGCGATCTTGCCGTAGGTCGCCGAGCCGCCACTGTTCTTGGCGACGATGGTCTCGATGCGATGTTCGGACAGCAAAGCCTGCTCGGCGCTCTCGTCGAACGGACCGCGGCTGACGATGTAGGTTGCGCTCGGCACGTTCAGCGGCGGCTTTATCGGATCGACGCTGCGGATGAGATAGTGATGCTGTGGCGCCGCGGTGAAGGCGTCGACCTCCTTGCGGCCGATGGCCAGGAACACGCGCCGCGGCTCCGCGCCGAGCGCGGCGACAGCGGCGGCCATATCGTCGACCTCGATCCAGCGATCGCCTGCAACCGCCGTCCATGCCGGTCGGCGCAATGCCACCATCGGCACGCCGGCCGAAGCTGCGGCCTCGGCGGCATGCTTCGAGATCACCGCCGCATAGGGATGCGTGGCGTCGATCAACGCGTCGACGTGCTCCGCCTTGAGATAGCCGGCAAGGCCGTCCACGCCGCCAAAGCCGCCGATCCGCACCGGAACCGGCTGTGCCGCGGGCGCAGCGGTGCGGCCGGCAAGCGACAGCGTCGTCTTGATGTCATTGCGGCCGGCCAGCAATCCGGCGAGCTGCCGCGCTTCCGCCGTGCCGCCGAGTATGAGAACGTTCTTCATGCCATCCGCCCGTCCGCTCGCCGCTGAGAGTGCCGCACCGCGCCGCTGGCTGTCCATTGTCGGGATCGGCGAGGACGGCATCGACGGCCTGAGCGCGGTGGCGCGCGGCTTGATCGCGGACGCCGAGATCGTGTTCGGCGGCAAGCGGCATCTGGAGCTTGCCGCGTCGCTCATTCGTGGCGCGATGCGGCCCTGGCCGAGCCCGTTCGAGCGCGCGCCCGCCGAGGTGATGGAGCAGCGCGGGCGCAGCGTCTGCGTGCTCGCCTCGGGCGATCCGTTTTTGTACGGCGTCGGTTCGGTGCTCGCCCGCCATGTCGATCCGAGCGAGATGCTGGTCGTGCCGGCGCCATCCGCGTTCAGCCTCGCGGCGGCGCGGATGGGCTGGCCGCTGCCGGAGACGTCGCTGGTGTCGCTGCACGGCCGCTCGCTCGATCTGATCCGACCGCATCTGCATCCCGGTGCGCGCGTGCTGGCGTTGACGTCGGACGGCGACGGGCCGCGTTCGCTTGCGGCATTGCTGGACCAAAACGGCTTCGGCGAAACGAAGATCACCAGTTTAGAAGCGCTCGGCGGTCCGCATGAACGCATCCGCGCGGCGGTTGCTGCCCGCTTCGATTTGAGCGACGTCGGTCCGCTGAACGTTGTGGCGCTGGAGGTCGAGGCATCGGCGAAGGCGCGCGTGCTGCCACGGGCTGCCGGATTGCCCGACACGCTGTTCGAGCACGATGGCCAGATCACCAAACGCGAAATCCGTGCGATCACTCTGTCGTCGCTCGCGCCAAAGAAAGGCGAGCTACTTTGGGACATCGGCGCAGGCTCCGGCTCGATCTCGATCGAGTGGATGCTGGCCGATCCTTCGCTGCGCGCGATTGCGATTGAGCAGCACCCGGAGCGCGCCGCGCGCGTCCGGCGCAACGCCGCGGCGTTCGGCGTTCCGGGACTTGAGCTGGTCGAAGGCCAGGCCCCGGACTGCCTCAAGGGGCTCGCAACGCCAGATGCGGTTTTTATCGGCGGCGGCGCGGCTATGCCTGGATTGCTGGATGCAGTCATTGCAGCGCTCCGCTCCGGCGGGCGTCTGGCGGCCAATGCCGTGACGCTGGAGACCGAAGCTGTGCTGCTGGCGCGTCACGCGGCGCAAGGCGGCGAGCTCGTGCGCATCGCGCTGTCGCGCGCCGACGGCGTTGGGACCAAGACCGGATGGCGTCCGGCGATGCCGGTGACGCAATGGATCTGGACCAAGCCATGATCGTCGCGGGCATAGGCTGCAAGGCCGGCGCGTCGGCGCAGGAGATCGAAGCGGCGATCGGCGCGGCGTTGTCGAGCGCGGGCCTCGAAGGCAGCGCTTTGGGTCTGATCGCAACCTCACACGCGAAAGCGTCCGAAACCGGCATCGCCGCTGCCGCAACGAAGCGTGGATTGAAGATCGCGGTCGTGGCCCAGGCCGATCTTGAATCAGCGGGCACGCGAACCATGACGCGATCGGACCGCGTGGTGGCCGTTGCCGGCGTGCCGTCGGTCTCGGAAGCTGCGGCGCTCGCCGCGGCCGGTCGCGGCGCGCGGCTCCTTGCACCTCGTGTTGCCATTGGCCCTGCCACCTGCGCGCTCGCGATCAGCGGAGACGCGCCGTGACGGTGCACTTCATCGGCGCGGGGCCGGGCGCGGCCGACCTCATTACGGTGCGCGGCCGCGATCTCATCGCGCAATGCCCGGTGTGCCTCTATGCCGGCTCGATCGTGCCGAAGGAGCTGTTGCAATATTGTCCGCCCGGCGCGCGCATCGTCGACACCGCGCCGATGTCGCTCGACGAGATCGAAGCGGAGTTCGTCGCGGCCCATGACAAGAACCACGACGTGGCGCGGCTGCATTCCGGCGACCTTTCGATCTACAGCGCGCTTGCCGAGCAGACCCGGCGGCTGGAGCGGCTTGGCATTCCCTATACGGTCACGCCCGGCGTGCCGGCCTTCGCGGCTGCTGCTGCTGTGCTGGGCCGCGAATTGACCGTGCCGGAAATCGCCCAGAGCGTCGTGCTCACGCGGATGCCCGGCCGCGCTTCGGTGATGCCTGAGGGCGAGACGCTGGCGGCGTTCGCTGCGACCGGCGCGACGCTGGCCATTCATCTGGCCATCCACGCGCTCGATGCAATTGTAGACACTTTGCTGCCTGTTTACGGTGCGGACTGTCCGGTTGCAGTCGTCGTTCGCGCGAGCTGCCCCGACGAGCGCGTCCTTCGTGGCACCCTCGGCTCGATCCGCGCGCAGGTTGCGGCAGAGCCGATCGAGCGGACCGCGCTGGTGCTCGTGGGGCAGGCGCTCGCCGCGCATGATTTTCGCGAGAGCGCACTGTACGATCCGGATTACCGCCGCCGATTCCGCGGCGGACGATGACAGGTTGAAATTGCTGATCCGATGAACCCGCTCGAAGCGCTCGCGTCTCTGCACGGCCGGTTTCCGAAGATGGAGCCCGGCCACGTCTGGCTTGCCGGCGCAGGCCCCGGCGATCCCGGCATGATCACGCTCGACGCGCTCGCCGCGCTGGTGCAGGCCGACGTCATCGTGCACGACGCGCTGGTCGACAAGCAGACGCTGGCGCTGGCGCGCCCCGGCGCAACGCTTGAATTCGCCGGTAAGCGCGGCGGCAGGCCGTCGACGCAGCAGGCCGACATCACGGCGCGTCTCATTGAGCTTGCGCGGCAGGGCCACAAGGTGTTGCGGCTCAAAGGTGGTGATCCCTTCGTGTTCGGCCGTGGCGGCGAGGAGGCGATTGCGCTGGCTGAAGCCGGTATTCCGTATCGCATCGTGCCCGGCATCACCGCAGGCATCGCGGGACTTGCGACGGCTTCGATCCCGGCGACCATGCGCGGCGTCAACCAGGCCATCACCTTCGTCACCGGCCACGCCGATCCCGATTTCGACTGGTCGGCGTTGGCGCGCACCGGCCAGCCGATCGTGATCTACATGGCGATGCGCAACATCGGGCACATCACCGAAGCTTTGGCGCGCGGCGGCCTTGCGCCGGCGACACCCGCGGCCGTCATTGTTGCCGCGACCCTGCCGGAGCAGCACATCGTCATCACAACGCTGGATCGGCTTGCCGCCGAGGTCGGCACGCTCGGCTATCGCCTGCCGGGGCTGATCGTGATCGGCGAGATCGTGAATGTGCGGGACCGGCTGCTTCATCTGGTCTCCGAGGCGGCCCGGTGACGGCGCGCGGATTGATCGTATCGGCGCCGCGCTCGAGCTCCGGCAAGACCACGGTGACGCTCGGGCTGCTCGGCGCCTTGCGCCGCAAAAGCATTGCCGTGCGGGCTGCGAAATCCGGTCCGGACTACATCGACCCGGCCTTCCATGCCGCGGCGACTGCGGCAAAGGGCGTCAATCTCGACAGCTGGGCCATGCCGCCCGCAACCATCGAGTCGCTGATCGCCGAAGCCGCGCAGGCTTCCGATGTACTCGTGATCGAAGGCGCGATGGGTCTGTTCGACGGAGTGCCGGGCCTTCCAGGCCGCTCGGGCGCGGCCTCCGACATTGCGGCGCGCTTCGCCTTGCCGGTGCTGCTCATTCTCGATGTGTCGGGCCAGTCGCAATCGGCCGCCGCGGTCGCGGCGGGCTTCGCATCGTTCGATCCGAGGGTGCGCGTCGGCGGCGTTGTGCTCAACAAGCTGGGCAGCGACCGCCATCGCACGCTGATCGCCGACGCGCTCAAGCCGCTCGGCATTCCGGTGCTGGGCGCGATCCCGCGTGACGACAAGATGGTGCTGCCCGAGCGGCATCTCGGCCTCGTGCAGGCCGGCGAGCATGCCGATCTCGACGCGCGGCTCGCGAGCTTTGCCGAGATGGCGGCGCGCCATCTCGACCTCGACGCGATCGTGGCCATGGCTGCACCTTTGCCAAACCTCGCTGTCTCCACGGCTCCGAGCTTGAAGCCGCCCGGCCAACGCATCGCGCTTGCCTCCGACGCGGCGTTCTCTTTCGTCTACGCGCACGTGCTCGACGGCTGGCGCCGGAGCGGCGCCGAGATCGTGCCGTTCTCGCCGTTGCGCGACCAAGCGCCGCCGGAGAATTGCGACGTCTGCTGGTTGCCCGGAGGTTATCCCGAGCTTCACGCAGGTCCGCTCGCGGCATCCCGGCGCTTTATGGACGGGCTGAAGGCGTTCGCGCGCACGCGGCCGATTCACGGCGAGTGTGGTGGTTACATGGTGCTCGGCGAAGGCCTCGAAGATGCGAGCGGCACTAAGCATGCGATGGCTGGCTTGCTGTCGCATGCGACGAGCTTCGCCAAGCGCAAGCTGCATCTTGGTTATCGTCAGGCGCGGCTGCTGGCCGATCATCCGCTGGGAGCCAAGGGCGATGTCGTGCGCGGGCACGAATTCCATCATGCAAGCATCATCGACAAAGGGACAGACGAACCGTTTGTCGAGGTCACCGATGCGCAAGGCAAGCCGGTGCTGGAAACTGGAAGCCGGCGCGGTCTTGTGTCCGGCACGTTCTTCCATGCTATCGCGCGCGAGACCTAATGCGGTTTGTTGGCAACGCCGGCCTCCGCAAATGTCGCCATGCCGTCGTGGCAGGCGAGGGCCGACCGAAGTAGCGACACGGCAAGCGCAGCGCCGGAGCCTTCGCCGAGCCGCATGCCGAGATCGAGCAGCGGCTTGAGCTTCAACTCATCGAGCAGCATGCGGTGGCCGGCTTCGGCCGACACATGCGCGGCCTGCGCATGGTCGAGCGCATCGGCGCGGAGCTTCGCCAGAGGCGCAGCGGCTGCGGTGCAGACAAAGCCATCAAGCAGCACCGGGATGCGATGACGGCGCGCGGCGAGCGTCGCGCCGAGGATCGCGGCAAGCTCGCGCCCGCCGAGCGCGGCCGCCACGAGCAGCGGATCGTTGGCGATGCCGGCATGCCGCGTGAGCGCCTTGTCGATCGCGGTCTGCTTTCGCGCGAGACCTCGATCGTCGAGCCCTGTGCCGCGGCCGGCCCAGCGCGCACCGCCGCCGCCGAACAGCGCCGCAGCGATAGCCGCCGCCGCCGTGGTGTTGCCGATGCCCATTTCGCCGAGGCAAACGAGATCGGCCTCCGGACGCACCGCGCGATAGCCTGCCGTCACCGCTGTGATGAACGAAGCCTCGTCCATCGCGGGCTCGACGGTGAAATCGGCGGTCGGCCTGTCGAGCTCGAGCGGGATGACGCGGAGCTTGGCCGACACCGCGCCGGCCAGCTGGTTGATCGCGGCGCCGCCGGCGGAGAAATTCGCCACCATCTGGGCCGTCACCGCGGCCGGGTAGGGCGACACGCCGTGCACCGTGACGCCGTGGTTGCCGGCGAACACCAGCACGTCGACGGTCTCGAGCCGCGGTGGATTGCGGCCGAAGCGGGCGAGCCAGGCGACCAGGTCCTCCAGCCGGCCGAGGCTGCCGGGCGGCTTGGTGAGCTGCGACTGCCGGGCGACGACCTCGGCGGCAGCCGCCTCGTCGCCCACGGGCAGGTCGAGACAGGCCCGCCGCAGCTCGGCCAGCGTCTGGAACGACACCGGCTCCTGATCGTCTCTGGCCTGTGATGTTGCGCTCATAACAATCTTAGGGTCGGGGCGTTTGTCAGGTTCACCATAGCTGGCGGTGCTGGCGCGAACAATTCTATAAGGCGTAGGCGGGGATCTCGAACCATGATCGACCAAGCCTGGCTGCGACAGCGCCTGACCGAGCTGAAGCTCGGCTTTGTGTTCCTGACGCGCTTGCCGCTGCGGCATGACGCGCCGGTGGCGAAAGGCGATCTGGCGCAGGCGCTGTGGGCTGCGCCGCTGGTCGGCGCCCTCGTCGGGTTCGCCGGCGCAATCGTGTTTGCCGTGGCGCTCGCGCTGCATGTGCCGCTCTTGCCCGCCGCCGTGCTGACGGTGGCGACGACGACCGTGCTCACCGGCGCGCTGCACGAGGACGGGTTGGCCGACGTTGCCGACGGTTTCGGCGGCGGTGCCAATCGCCAGCGCAAGCTCGAGATCATGCGGGACAGCCGGATCGGCACATATGGCGTCGTCGCGCTGATCCTTTCGTTCGTGTTGCGGGTCTGCGCGATCGCCGAGTTGGCCGACGACCAAGCGGTGCTCGCAGCGTTGATCGCGGCCCATGCCGGCGGCCGCGCCATGATTCCGCTGTTCATGCAGATCGTGCCGGCGGCGCGCGCCGACGGGCTTGCGGCAGACGCCGGCATGCCGTCGTCGCCGGTTTCGTTCGCCGCAGTGGCGATCGGCGCCGCTGCGGTGCTGATGGCTCTCGGCGTCAAGGCCGGCCTTGTTACGCTGGTGCTTCTGGCTGGCGCCGGCGCGTTCATGGCATGGCTCAGCTGGCGGCAGATCCAGGGACAGACCGGCGATGTGCTGGGCGCGCTGGAGCAGGCCGGCGAGATGATCGTGCTGCTGATCGCTGCTGCCATCGTCGCCACGCCGCGCTAGGTTTTCCTGAGCAAATAAGTGTCCATGATCCAGCCGTGACGTGCGCGGGCTTCGCTGCGCACGCGCTCGATTTCGGCGGCACGGTCAGTCAGCTTGCCCGAGATCAAGATTTCATCGGGTGTGCCGAGATAGGCGCCCCAATAGATGTCGACGTTGCTCTCCTTCACGGTCTTGAAGGTGCATTCGCCGTCGAGCATCACGACGGTGTCGTCGCCCGGAAGGCCTTTGGCCAGTTGCCGGCCGGTGGTGATGTGAACCGGCCCGCCGATGCGATTGAGCGCGATCTTGTGCTGCGCGGCCAGCGCCTGCACGGCGGTGATGCCCGGAATGACGTCGAGATCGAAAGCCACCGTCTTCATCGCGGCGACCTGATCGACGATGCGAAGCGTGCTGTCGTAAAGCGAAGGATCGCCCCAGACCAGAAACGCGCCGTGCTGATCGTCGGCGAGCTGTTCGCGGATCATCGCTTCGTAAATCGCTGCGCGCTTGTCGTGCCAGGTGATCACCGCGGTTTCGTAGGAGGCGGGCCTGCGGTCGCGCTCGGGGTCCCGGGCTTCGACAGTGCGGAACGGCTTCTTGATATAGCGGTCGCAAAGCTCGCGGCGCAGTCTGGCGAGATCGTCTTTCTCCTCGCCCTTGTCGATCAGGAACACGACGTCGAGCGTTTCCAGCGCTTTCGTGGCCTGCACCGTGATGTAGTCGGGATGGCCCGCGCCGATGCCGATGATGGAGAGCTTTCTCATCGCTTGCGTCCGGTTGGCATGTTTGCCCGGGACTTATGCAAGCCGGCTTGGCTTTCCGCAATACGCGTCAGCGATAGGCAAGGTCCGTCAACATCACTGCTGCGTGCCGGCGATCTTGGCGACCGTCACCACGTCCTTCCATTTGACGACGTCGGCCTTGATCCGCTCGGCGACCGCCTCCGGCGAGCCGGGCTCCGGATCGACCCCCTGGATTTTCATGGCCTGCTGCACGTCGGGGGCGGCAGCGACCGCCAGCATGGTCTCGTTCAGCCGCTTCACGATCGCTGAAGGCGTGCCGGCCGGCACTACGATCGCGGTCCAAAGCCCGGCCTCGCAGCCGGGAACGCCCGCCTCGGCGACGGTCGGAATCTCGGGCAGCATGCCATTGCGATGCTCGCCCATGACGGCGAGCGCGCGGAGTTTGCCCTCATGGATCTGCTGCAGGGTCGGTGGGATGGTGCTCACCGACAGCTCGATCCGCCCCTGCATCAGGTCGACCATGGATTGCGCCGTGCCGCGATAGGGCACATGCGTGATGTCGACATGGGCCTGGCGCTTGAACAGCTCGCCCGCGAGATGAGCAAGCGTGCCGGTTCCTGCGGACGCGTAGCTCAGCGCGCCGGGCTTCGACTTTGCCAACGCGACGAGCTCGGCGAGCGTCGACGCCGAAAGCTGCGGCGCGCTGACCAGCACGAAGGGCGAGGAGCCGATCATCGCCACCGGGATGAAGTCCTTCACCGGATCGAACGGCAGGCTCGAGTTCAGCGCAGCGCTCGCCGCATGCGTCGTGGTGTTGGCGAGGCCGAGCGTGTAGCCGTCGGGCGCGGCCTTGGCGACCGCATCGGTGCCGATCACGGTGCTGGCGCCGACGCGGTTCTCGACCACGATCTGCTGGCCGAGCTTTTCGCCGGCTTTGGCAGCGACGATGCGGGCGATGGTGTCGGAACTGGAGCCCGCGGCGAACGGCACGATCAGCTTCATCGGCCGGTCAGGCCATTGTGCCGATGCAGGCGCGACAAGGGTTGCGGTGGCGACGGTCACGGACATCAGAAACACAACGATCCGCCGCATCACGCTGTCGCTCCTCGCTCTACAAAATCCGCTCCGCCTCGCGCAGGCTGTCGAACAGCGCGGTTCGCAACAAGAACTTGCGCGCCAGCGCCGGGTCTTCGGCCTGACGCCGAAGCTCGTCGTGATTGCGCTTGCGGACCGCGGGATCGCGCTCCTCGAGGAGTCGCTTGTTGCGGATGGTGCCCGCTTGCGTGTGCTGGACCGCGACATGCCGCCGCTGCCGTTCGTACCTATCGAGCTCTGCTTCATCGGCGGTGCCATGCAGGATGCGGGCCAGCTTGTCGGCGAGATTGAAGGCGTCATGCACGCCGCTGTTGAGACCCATGCCGCCGATCGGGCTGTTGACGTGAGCGGAGTCGCCCGCGAGCACCACGCGGCCGACGCGGAACCTGGCGGCGACGCGCTGATGCACGGTGTAGAGGTTGCAGCCGCAGATCTCGAATTCGTGGTCGATGCCGAGGAACTGCTGCAGCCGCTTCTGCAGCGCCTCGGGCCGCTTCAGCTCGTTCTCATCGTCGTCGATGTTGGTCGGGAAGTGGATGCGCCAGCGATCCGGCGGGCCCTTCCAGTGGAACAGGTTGGAGTATTCGACCGGATCGGAGATGTAGTTGCGCTCGGTGTAGCCGTGTTTCCGGAAATCGTAGGCGACCTCGATGTTGATGGTGCGCTCCGGATAGGTGAAGCCCTCGAACTCGAGGTTCAACTCCTTGCGGGCGATGCTGCGCGCGCCTTCGGCGCTGACGAAGTAGCCGCCGCGGATCGTCTCGGTTTCGCCTGCGGCGTTCTTCACCTGCACCAGAACCGCGTCGGCGCTCTGCGTGAAGCCTGAGAACTCTGTTGCCATCCGCACATCGATCAGCGGATGCGCTTTCGCGAGCTTCAGCGCCTCCTCGATGATCTTGATGCGCTCGCACTGGAGCACGAATGGAAACTTGGTGTCGTCCTTGAGCAGCGCGTGATCGAACTCGGCGATCAGCGCATTGTCCTGGCGATCCCAGTAGTGAAATTTCGGCGCGATCAGCCCGCGCGGCTCCATTTTTTCGTAGAGGCCGATGCGGTCGAAGAACTCCAGCGTGGTGGGGTGGTTGGAGCCGGCGCGCGGCACTTGGTCCAAGAAGTTCTCGTCGGTCATCGACTCGACGAGAACGACGGACACCTCCTGCTGCGCCAGGGCAAGCGCGAGGCACAGGCCCACCGGGCCTGCGCCGACCACGACGATCGGATCGGGCTTCGCCATTTCGGTTATTTCGACGGGACCACGTCCTTCACGGCGCCGGCCCAGCCGGTGTGGGTGAGGTCGAACACGAGGCCGGTCGGACTCTTGTACTTCGCCTCATAGAACGAGTTCGGCGAGGTCGGGCGCCCGGCGAGATACTGGCCGCCGGCGTTGACCACCTTCTTCTCGGCGGCGTCGAGATCGTCGACCCACATGCCGAAGTGATAGAGCCCGAGCTTCTCGTCGCCTTCCTTCTTCAGCAATGCGACGTTGAAGATGCCGTCGGACATATAGATGCCGCGCCGCGCCGTGCCGGCGCGCTTCATGTCGAAGGCCTCCTCGAAGAACTTGGCCGAGGCCTCCGGGTCTTCAACGATGACGGCGATGTGGCGCAGCTTGGACATGGGCGGTTCCTTCTGTTGTTGCGCTTATGATGCGGCGAAGCCGGTAAGCATGCAATCACCTAAGTTCTTTTGGCGCCGCATCAGTCATAGACCGTTTCGACATAGTGATCGGAATCGACCACCGCCTCGATCACGGTCGGTCCTTTGGCCTTGAGCGCGGTCTTTACCGCGTTTTCCAGCGCTTCGGGGCTGCGTGCGCCGACCGCGGGCACGCCGAAATAATGCTGCGGCGGCTCGGTGTACTCTTCTTCCTGCAAATCCGTTCCATAGAGCGGAAACTGGCGGCGGATCTGCTTCACCTTGATCAGCGCGAGCCACTTGTCGTCGAGCACCACGATCGGCAGCGCGATGCCCACGCGCTTCGCCACCGCGACCTCGCCGCAGGTCATCTGGAAGCAGCCGTCGCCGATCAGGCACACGACCGGCAGGTCCGGCCGCGCGAGCTTCGCGGCGATGGCGCCGGGCAGGCCGAAGCCCATCGACGACCAGCCGTTGGTGACGTGGAAGCTCTTCGGCATATACGCCGTCCACTGGCTCGCGATCTGATGGGTGTGTGCGCCGACGTCGAACGACAGCAAGCCCTCGCGCGGCAGCGCGCGGCGCACCGCATCGATCGCGGCATGTGCCGTGAACGTGTTGGCCGCGGGACGCAGCGCTTCGTGAAACGCTTTGCGGTGCGAGGCGAGCGCCGACGGTGTCCAGTCGTGCGTGGTGGCGGGTAGGGCGGCGAGCTTTGCGAGCGAGTGATCGAGATCGCCCGTCACCTCGTGGGCGACCGTCACCGACGGCGCGACATCGACCTTGTCGATGTCGATCTGCAGGAGCGGCACGTCGGCTATCCAGGCCTCGTATTCGACCTCGATGGTATCGTAGCCGAGACCGACGATGAGATCGGCCGAGCGGAGAAGCTTGCGCTGGTGCTGGCGGCAGGCGCGCTCGATCACGCCGATGGACAGCGGGTGATCCTCGTCGATCATGCCCTTGGCCATGGTCGTGGTGGCAAACGGCAGATTGTGTCGCTCGATCACCTGGCGCAGCAGATCGGGCTTGCCGAGGCGCATCGCGGTCGAGCCGAGCACCGCGATGGGCTTTTTGGCTTTGGCGATCAGCTCGTGAGCCTTGGCGATGGCGGCGTCCGCGGCAGACGGCAAACCGGCCGGCGCTTTAGCCGCAGCGATCTCTTCGCGCGCGGGCGCGAGCGCGACGTCCTCCGGCAGGTCGAGATGCACCGGGCCGCGCGGCTCGCTCATGGCGATGCGCACCGCCTCGTTGATGGTCTCGACGATCTTGCCCTTCTCCAGGCGGAACGACGCCTTGGTGATCGGCTTGAACAGCGCGTGATGGTCGATCCACATCTGGATCCTTCGGCCGAGCTGCTCGGTGACGAGATTGCAGGTGATCGCAATCATCGGCGAGCGGTCGAGCCAGGCGTTGCCGACGCCGGTCGTTAGGTTCGTGGCGCCCGGGCCGAGCGTGGCGATGCACAGCCCCGGCGCGCCGCTCATGCGGCCGGTGACGTCGGCGGCGAAGCCCGCCGAGCCCTCATGGGCGGTGAGCACGAAGTCGACGCCGCCTTTGCGCATCGCCTCCATCAGCGGAAGCACGTTGCCGCTCGGGATGCCGAAGCCGCGGCGGATGCCGGCGGCCTTGAGGGTGGCGACGATCAGATCGGCGTTGTTCATTGAAGCGGCAAGTCCTTTTGTTGGCCGGCCATGTATTCCAGGGTCTCCGGCGATGCTCAAGGGGTGGAGGACATGACAGGCGTGCGCCATCGGCCCCGGAAAAGCTAAGGCGCGGGGCGCCGCCTTCATTTTTCTTCTCCCTCAAACATGAGGGAGGGGAGCGCCGTTCGGCGCAACGTCTTGGTCTGGCACCTTTGAGAGGTGCCGCGCGCTCTGTGCGAGAGAGCACGCGCGCCTCCCGGCGCTCCACCTGTGGCGATTTTTGACGGGGCCCCCGCGCTTCTTGGCCTGGACCGGAGGACCATATCCTCACGTTATCCGGGCGGCATTGGCGCCGCCGTTCATCCAGACCCGTCCAGCCATCTAAAGCAGCCCCCTCATCGGGTGCGGACGGTGACCTCGCTTCCTGGGACGGGGTTACAAATCCCGCCTGCAGGCGCCACACCATGCTCTGCCAACTAAGTGTCCCTAGACGACACCCTCAACTGAGCAAGGCGGGCGGGACGATAGGCCATGCAAAAACGGCGTCAACTTTACCCTGCGTGTTTGCAAGCTCCGTCAACATTGTTGCGGATGCATCGATTTTTCTCGCGCCGTTGCCATTCGCACTGCCGTCATTCCGGGGCGCGCCGAAGGCGCGAACCCGGAATCCATAACCCCAAGTCTTGGTTATGGATTCTGGATCGCCGCCATAGCGCGTCGAAGACGCGCGTTTACGCGCTTACGGCGGCGTCCGGAATGACGACGGAGGGTGGCGCGGCAATTTGAAAATCAAACTACGCGCGCCATAGCCTCACGTAAAAATGTCCGCGACGATGCCAGCGTACCAGCCGAGGTTCTCGACCTGGGTCTGCTTGCGAATCTCCGCGCTCTCGCCGGGCTTCGACACGAAGGTCTCTGTCGCGGCGATCTTGCCGTCCTTCGCCGAGTAGCTGCCGCCGACCTTCACGGTGTCGTCGGTCTCGATCATGCTCCAGCAGGTGTTGGTGTAGCGCGCCGGGAAGGTGCGGCCGTTGGCGAGCTCGCCGCGGATCATCATGGCGGCGACCTTGGCCTGGCTGTTGGCCGAGAAGCCCGACTTCGGCATGTCGCCCGGGATGCAGGCGTCGCCGACCAGATAGATGTTGGCATCGATCGTCGAGCGCATGTTCTCCGGATCGATCGGGCAGAAGCCGGTCTGGTTGGCGAGGCCCGCGTCGCGCGCGATTTTTCCGGCCATCTGCGCCGGGATGACGTTGATGAGCTGGGCCGTGTATTCGCCGAGATCGGTCTTCACCGTCATCGCCTTGGCGTCGACCGCCTTCACGCCGCCGTGCATCTTGGGGTCCTGCCATTCGACCATGCCGGGATAGTGCTTCTGCCAGCCCTCCATGAAGAGCGCCTGCTTGGAGAAGTTCTCCTTCGGATCGATGATCACGATGCGCGACTTGGTGTGGCCTTTGGCTTTCAGCACATGCGCCATCATCGAGACGCGCTCATAGGGCCCGGGCGGGCAGCGATACGGATTGGGCGGCGCGATCATCACGATGGTGGCGCCGTCGGTCAGCGCGTTGAGCTGGCGCCGGAGCAGCTGCGTCTGCGGCCCGGCTTGCCAGGCGTGCGGCAGCGTCTTGCTCGCCTCCTCGGAATAGCCCGGCACCGAATCGAACTTGATGTCGATGCCCGGCGCGAGCACGAGACGGTCATAGGGCTGGCTCTTGACGCCCTCGAAGTGCACGATCTTCTTGTCGCGGTCCACATGGACAGCCCGCAGCGGCACCCGCCTGATGCCGTAGGCCTTGGCCATCTTGTCGTAGGAGTGGGTGATCTCCTCCCACTTCTTGAAGCCGCCGAGATAGAGGTTGGAGTGGAAGCAGGTGGTGAACTGCTTGGCCGGCTCGACCAGCGTGACGTCGACGCCGCCGTCCTTGGCGACATATTTCGCGACCGTCGCGCCGCCCGGTCCGCCGCCGACCACGACGACCTTCGGCTTGGCTTGTGCCAGCGCGGGCATCGGGAATGTCAAAGCGGCCAATGCCCCGACGCCGCCAATGAACTGTCTCCTGCTCGTCTTCATCGTCGCCTCCCAAGATGAATGACCCAGTTGGATAAAAATGCAGATGCGATGGCTCAGTTCTTCGGTTTCAGACTCCCGAAATAGGCGGCAAGCGCCGCGATCTCATCGGCGGAGAATTTTCCGGCGATGGTCTGCATCACCGGGTTGCTGCGCCGCTTCGCGCGGTACTCGTCCATGATCTCGACGAAGCTTTTTTCCGGCCAGCCGACGATCGGCGGAATGCCCTGATACCGCCCGCTGAGCTGATGGCACGTCACGCATTCGGAGGAGAGATATTCGCCGAGCGCACGGTCGCCGGCGGCCGTCGTTTCGGCCGCGGACGCCAGCCATCCCAGCAAGCCCGCGAATACGGCAGCGTATCCCGGTTGAAGTGCGCGCCCCGACACAACTCTCTCCCGGCCTCATGGTGAGGAGCTTGCCGGAGCGTAGCGCGGGCAAGCGTCTCGAACCATGGGGCCGCCCCATCCTTCGAGACGCGCGCCATAGCTACGCTATGACGCGCTCCTCAGGATGAGGCGGGGAGAGGCGGCGCGTGGTGGAGAGCAGCGTGGAGTAGGGCTACTGAAACTTCCGCGGGCCTGCCGGAAGAGGGACACGCGGCGCCTCCTGCTCGTCGGACGCCACCGGCGCGGCGGTGGCGGTGCGCGCCGGGCCGGTCTGGATGGTTCGGACGATGACCATCATGGCCACGACCACAACACACATATACCCGAGCAGAACCGCACGAGAGCGGGCAGCGCTGGTTTGGGACATGAAACTCCCCCGTTCGATCGACTCCCATCAAATCGCGAACGGGGGAGTTGGTTCCTGCCACAGCTCAGTACCTCCACGCGAGGTATCAAGTTGCCGTTTGACGCAGCGAACCCGGGGGGAACTCCGTCTAGAAGCGGACGCCGACCAGTTGAAGAAGACCGACGCACCACGCCGTGACCATCACGGCCGCCGCCGCATAACGATAGTTGGTTGCGCCGCTGTTTTGTTCCGCCATATCCATCCTCCTGTTGGCCGCGGAGACTCCGCGACAACAGCAGAACGCAGCACGAGCGCGCGGCGACGCGATCGATGCTCGGGACAAATGGACGCGCAAACGATTGTTGCGGCACGAATCCTGCGCGTGCCGCAAGATTTGTCAGCGATGGAAGAACGCGGATGCGACTTGCGCAGCGCAGCCGGCAGCCGATCTTCCGATCAGAACTTGAACTTGAAGAACTGCAAAATGCCGACGGCCCATGTCGTGAGCATGATCGCGAGCGCCACATACCGATATTGAGTCGCGCCGCTGTGCTGCTGTTCTTCCGCCATTGCATCCCCCTGTGGTCTGGAAGTTCCACAGCCACAGCAAAACGCAAGAATCGCGTGTGATAAACGAGGCAATTGGACGCGTGGTTGCCGGCCAGCCGCGCGCAGTTTTCGGTTGCCTGGATTTAAATCCCAAGAACCCGGACGCGGCCGGACTCGCGCGGCGCCACGACCTGCGTTCTCTCGATGTGCCGCATCACCACGTCCCAGATCGGCGGGCCTTCGGTGCCCTGGTTGATGCTGGCCCAGCCGGCGACGCTGTATTCCTTGGTAGGATCGAGCGGCTGGCCGGTGCGCGTGAGCGTGAGGTCGCTGATCCTGCGGCCCGCGCTCTGCGCGATATCGATGGTGTAGGCGAGGCCGCCGGTGCGCACCATGTCGCCGCCCTGCTGATAGTAGGGGTCGGGATTGAACAGGTTGTCGGCGACGTCCTCCAGCACCTCCTTGAGCCGCGCGCCGGTCATGGTGGTGCGGTAGGCGGCGGGGTAGGTGAGGGCTGTGGCGTTGTAGATGTCCTCGCGCGTGATGCTCTGGCCGGGCAGCAGCGACGTGCCCCAGCGGAAGCCCGGCGACAGCGCGATCTCGGCGTCGCGCTCGGCAAGCAGCGCGTCGCAGATCACGTCGTCGAGCGTGCCGTTGAAGTTGCCGCGGCGATAGAGCAGCGTCTCGGTCGTGCCGATGGTCTCGCCGAGCATCTTTTCATGCGGCGCGCGGAGCGCGGAAATCTTCGCCGCCATCTCGGCGTCGGGCGCGATCGCATCGGAGAACACCGGGATCAGCTTGAAACGATAGTCCTTCACCTCGCCGCCTTGCACGTCGAGATCGAGCCGCGACACGAACTTGCCGTGGCTGCCCGACGCGATGAGCAAGGTCTTGCCGACCTTGACCACGTCCGGCAGCGCATCGTGGGTGTGGGCGGTGAGGATCACGTCGAGGCCGCGCACGCGACCGGCGAGCTTGCGATCGACGTCGAAGCCGTTGTGCGAGAGCAGCACCACGAGGCCTGCGCCCTGCTGCCGCGCCTTGTTGACGTTTCCTTGCAGGTCCTCCTCGCGGATGCCGAACGACCATGTGGGCATCATCCAGCGCGGGTTGGCGATCGGCGTGTAGGGGAAGGCCTGGCCGATCACCGCGATCTTGACGCCGCCGCGCTCGAGCATGGTCATGGCGTCGAAGGCCGGCTCGTTCCATTCGGTGTCGCGAACGTTCTGCGCCAGGAACGGGAAGCCGAGCTGCGCGGTGATCTCCTTGACGCGCTCGGTGCCGAGCGTGAACTCCCAGTGGCCGGTCATGGCGTCGGGCTTCAACAGCGCCATGCAGTCGACCATGTCCTGGCCCTTGGTCTGCATCGACGTGAAGCTGTTCTGCCAGGTGTCGCCGCCGTCGAGGAACAGCGTGCGGTCCGGGCGTTCGGCGCGGATCGACTTGACGACGGCGGCGATGCGGTCGAGGCCGCCGAGCCGGCCGTAGCTTTTGGCGAGCGCCGCGAAGTCTTCGGATGTCAGGGCGTAGGCGGACGCGCTCTCGGGCGGAATTTTATAGAGCTCCAGAAAATCGCGGCCGGTGAGGTGCGGCACCTTCCCGCGCGCTTCGCCGACGCCGATGTTGGTCGACGGCTCGCGAAACAGCACCGGCTTGAGCTGGGCGTGGATGTCGGAGAGATGGACGAGCGTGACGTTGCCCAGCGGCTCGAAGCGCAAGAGATCGGCTTGTGTCAGGCGCTGCTGCGCGAAGACGCGGCTCCAGCCCGCGGGCGTCAGCGCGGCGGTGGCTGCGGCGACCTGGAGAAATTCGCGCCTGGAGATCACGGGTAAAGCCTCAATGACTGACGGATGGTCCAGCCAGAATCACTTGAAGCTCATAAACAATAGAATATAGGGGCCAAGAAATATCAGCAGAACCAAGCCAACTAGAAACACGGCCAGGATGATGAGTTTCCATGTCGCCATGCTCCCAAGCCTTTGGGTGAATGACCGCACAGCTAGGTGACCGTAATCGACTCTTCGCCGGTGATGGTCGAGCCGTCGTCGTCGGTCCAGGTCAGCACCACGGGGCCGGACTGCTCGGCCTTGAACTTGAACTGGATGTACGGGTTCGCCGAGATCGCGGTCTCGAAGTCGGCGGCGAACACCTGCAGGCCTGCGACCGTGCAGACGAACTTGTTGAGGATCTTGCGCGGCACGACGTTGCCGGCGGCGTCACGGCGCTGCCCGGTTTCCATCACGTGCGACACCAGCGCCTTCACCTCGACGAGGTCGCCCTTCTTGGCTTCCTTCTTGTCGAGCTTGATGCGGGGCTTGACGGTGGCCATTGTTGTTCTCCTTCTTCAGCCGCCGCAGCCGCCGATGGTGACCTTGACTTGCTTCGTCGCCATGTAGAACGAGCCGTCGTTCATCCTGGCGACTGCGATCACGTCCTGCGTTGCGGCGAGACGGATGCGGGTGTTGGCCTCGGCCACGCCGCTCGCCGGCGAGAAGTGGAAGGTCACGACGCCGGAGCGCGGGTTTTCGTTGGCGACCACCAGCACGTCGGTGACGTGGGAGGCTTCGGTCATCGGGCTGTCCACGACGATAGTCATCGGCACGGTGTTGCCGTTCTCGGCGATCTCGGGGAGGTCGAGCTTGACCTTGCCCTCGACGGGCGTCTTGCCGCCGGTGAACTTCTTGATCGCCTCGTCGGCGTCGTTCTTGGCGAGTGCCTGCGGCGCGCCGAGCGCGATGGCGCCTGCGGCTCCCGCGGCGAGCGCCAAAGCCTCGCGGCGATTGAAACTGAGCGTCATGGTGGTCCTTCGGTCCCGAAATAGCCGGGTGTTCATAGCGTATCGTGTGCCGGAATGGGAGCGGCTTTCACCCCGCGGACGGGACGCTTCGGCGGGCTTGGCTAACGCTCTTTAGCACATTCGGCTGCTCAACCGGATGTATGCGGCGGCGGCCGCCCGGGCAACATGCGGCCGGGGGATGTAAACGTGTTCCGCGATGTGCCGGATAGCAGGCTTTTCATGCCATCAAGCGGCGCTATCCTGGGACAAATCGGTTGCGGCGAAGGCGCGCTTGACTTGAGCGCCGCCGCCAACAAAGTCACGCGCGACGCGTTGAACTGCCGGAGGCTTCGCTTGAGAACGACAACCATGATCGCGGCGGCGTGCTGCGCCGTTTTGACGCTTTTGAGTGTGCCGGCGCGGGCGCAGGACGACGCCGAGAAGGCCGTGGAAAAATATCGCCAGATGCTGAAGGAAGACCCCTGGAGCAATCCGGGCCTGCTCGACTCCGACCGCGGCGAGGCGCTGTGGAAGACGGCCGCCGGGCCGAACAAGGCGACGCTGGAAAAGTGCGATCTCGGCAAGGGGCTGGGCGTGGTCGACGGCGCCTTCGCGGAGCTGCCGCGCTATTTCGCCGACGCCGACCGGGTGATGGATCTCGAGACGCGGCTGATGTGGTGCATGGAGAAGCTGCAGGGCTTCAACCATGCCGACCTCGTCAAGCGGCCGTATCCGGCGGGCGGGCAGCCGGTGAAGGACCTCGGCGCCATCGCGACTTACGTCGCGGTCAAATCGAACGGGCTGAAGTTTGCGGCCAGGCTCGACAAGCCGCAGGAGCAGGCCGCGGTGGCGATGGGCGAGGCGATCTTCTATCGGCGCCAGGGGCCGCACGATTTCGGCTGCACCACCTGCCACAACGACACCGGCCGCCGCATCCGGCTGCAGGGCCTGCCGTATCTGTCGGAGCCCAAGGAGGCGAAGGAGGTGGTCGGCCAGTGGCCGGCCTATCGCGTCTCCACCACGCAGGTGATGACCATGCAGCACCGGCTCTACGACTGCTACTGGCAGATGCGGATGCCGGAGCTGGAGATGGGCTCCGACGTCAGCGTCGCGCTGATCTCGTATCTCACCAAGAATGCCGCGGGTGGCGAGATCGCCACGCCGGGCCTGAAGCGCTGAGCGGAGCGGTGCCATGAAACGCTTTTTTGTCACTGTCGCCGTCTGCTGCTTCGCCGTGTCGGCGCACGCTCAGGAAAAACCAAAGGTTGATCCCGCCAAGGTCGACGCCGAAATCGCCACGGCGTTTGCGGCCGCGCCCGCCGACTGGAAGCCGCGTCTCGATCAGGACGAGACGATGAAGCAGTGCTCGCTCTATCGCAACGCACCGCCGAAGAATGTCGCCGACGACATCCAGAAGCGCGAGCGGGCGCAGATCAAGTATCCGGCCGACGGCAAGCTCACGGGCGACTGGGCCTCGGGCGAGAAGATCGCGCAGTCGGGCTACGGCTTGCGCTTCACCGACTATCCGGCGCGGCAGGCCAACGGCGGCAACTGCTATGCCTGCCATCAGCTCAGCAAGGCCGAGGTGAGCTACGGCACCATCGGCCCGAGCCTCTTGAACTACGGCAAGAACCGCAACTTCAGCGAGGCCGACACCAAGGCGGTGTACGACAAGATCTACGACGCGCAGGCAGCCTTCCCGTGCTCGAACATGCCGCGGCTCGGCCTGCACGGCGTGCTCACCGTCGAGCAGATCAAGGACCTGGTGGCGCTGGTGATGAGCCCGGACAGCCCGGTCAACAAGTGAAGCGAGAAGGAGAGAGCGTCATGTCAGTCACCAGCCGGCGTGGACTTCTGGGAGCGCTCGCGGTGTCGGGCGCGACGCTGACGGCGGCGAAGCTCGCCGCCGCTCCCGGCAAGCTCGATTTCGCAGCGCTGAAGAAGGACACCGACGTCGCGTGTCTCTATCACTGCGACTTCGGCGATCCGGCGCGGTTCTCGCAGCTTCTCACCAACATCAACAATCACCTGAGCGCCTACGAGTTCGACACGCTGCGAGTCAAGCTCGTGATCGTCGCGCACGGCGCGGGCATCAAGTTCTTCCTCGACGATCTCTCCGGCACGCCCTGGGCCAACGACAAGATCGATCCGGACATCTACAAGCGCTTCGTCGGGCTGACCAAGTTCGGCGTCGAGGCTTATCTTTGCGAGATCACTTACAAGCGCAGCAACATCGATTTCGCAAAGACCAAGCAGGACGCGTTCCTGAAGTTCGTGCCGTCGGGCGTGGCGACGGTGGCGGAGCTGCAGACCAAGGGCTTTGCGTACCTGAAGGTCGGCTGAGCCGGTCGCATTTTATTCCCGACCAAACTGCCTTTATTTTTATTGATGGCGAGCATCGAATGATTTGATGCTTTGAAGCTTTATTTGCCGCAGCTCCTCGGCCATATCGTGCAATCAGCGGATGCCCGGAATTGGGTAGCCTGTTAAGGCCTCGCCGAAGGCTTGTTTCAACCGAAGGAGATTATCTTGGCTCATCTTGGAAGCTGCTTTTGCGGCACTGTGAAATTGGAAGTCACCGGCGCACCCGAAGCCATGGGTTACTGTCATTGCCGTTCATGCCGCTCCTGGTCCGGCGGACCGGTGAACGCGTTCTCGCTGTGGAAGCCCGATGCGGTGCGCGTCACCGCGGGCGCCGAGCATGTCTCGACCTATGCGAAGACCAAGATGAGCGAGCGCAAGTATTGCGCAAAGTGCGGCGGGCACCTGATGACCAATCATCCGCCGCTCGGCCTGGTCGACGTGTTCACGGCGACGCTGCCGACCTTGAAGTTCGAGCCCGGTGTGCACGTCAACTATTCGGAGACGGTGCTGCCGATTCGCGACGGACTGCCGAAGTTCAAGGATTTCCCGGCGCCGTTCGGCGGCTCGGGCGAGACGGTCGCCGAGTAACAGCATCGAGTCACAATGACGTGATCGAAGCCGCCTGGATGTCTCAGACGTCCAGGCGGTTTCGCCATTCGCGCGGCGTCTGGTCGAAGCGCGCGCGAAACACCTTGTTGAAGTGCGAGAGATCGTTGAAGCCCCAGCGATAGGCGATGTCGGAGATGTTCACGCCGCGCTGGTTGACGTCGCGCAGCGCCGCGCTGCACGCCTGCAGCCGGGCCTCCAGCAGCCAGCGGCCGAAGGTCTCGCCGATCTGGGCGAAGCGCAAATGCAGCGTGCGCACCGAGATACCGAAGCGGTCGGCGACGCGCTGCGGCGACAATTCCGGATCGTGCAGGTTCTGCCGGCAGAAGACGAGGATCGCCTCCATCTGCAACTCGGGCTGCAGGCGATTCGGCGCGACGTCATGGGCGCTGGCGAGCGAGAGCAGATTGCACAGATTTTCGGTGAGCAATCCGGTGGCGCCTTCGCTCAAGGTCGAGTCGGGCGCGGTCAATTCCAGGACATGGCGCTTGGCGAGATCGACGAAGGCGCGGTCGGCCGCGAGCTTGTGCAAGGATTTTCCCTTCAGCCACGGCGCGCGGCGGTCGATCATCTCGCGCGGGATCACCGCAATGGCGCGGTATCCGTTGCCTTGCATGTTGGCGATAAACGGAAACCGTCCGTCGGAGATCGCGATGTCGCTTGGCAGGAAGGCCAGCGCCTGATCGCCCTGGCTGATCACCGAGTGGCCGCGCAGCTGCACGAACACGGAATAGTGATCGGCCGGCGCGGTATCGATGTCACGCTGCGTGCGGACAACTTGATAGTCGCTCGATTGGGATGTGGCAAAACGCAGCACGCCGGATGCGCGCGACGTGATGCGCGCCTCGAAATTCTGCGCAGGTGCCTCGATTGTCAGATTAAATACCGCTTGGCAAAGCGCCTCGCGCCAATAGGAAAAGCGCTCGCGATCGCGGATCGCTTCGGTGGACCAGACGTGCACCTGCGGATCGAGCACGGCGCCTTTGGATTCCCCGGTCGGAGTGGTCTTTGCACTGTCGGCCAAGTTCAATGCGCTCCCGCCCTAGATCGCCATTGCCGGCTTGTGTAGTGCAGTGGTTTAGCCAAATTTTGCACCGCCGCAAGCGGCGTCTTTTACGCGAATGAAGGTCATTTTGATAGCCGGGTACCCATTCAATTCTGTGATCCAGCTCATCATCGGAGAGTTTCACCCCATTTAACCTTTCGACCTCGTTATTGCGGGATCCTCAATGTCCGAACAACGGAAACTGACTGCGCTCACCACGAGCATCTACGACGCTGCGCTTGATCCGGCCCAATGGCCGGACGTGCTCGCATCCATCTCCGACTTTACCGGCGGGCAGGTGGGCGGACTGCTCGCGAAGGACACCCTCAAGCGCGGCGTGACCGCGTATTTCCAGGCCGGCATCGACGAGTATTACCTTCAGCTCTACAAAGATACCTATTCGGAGCTCGGCCCAATCGCGACCGCGCCATGCGGCGATATCGAGCAGATCCTCACCGTTCCCGATCTCGTGCCTTACGACGAATTCCGCCGGGGGCGTTTCTATCAGGAATGGGCCGAGCCCCAGGGCTGGGTGGATGCCGCGATGGTCGCGCTGTATCGCACGGCGAGCTGCTGCGCCTATCTCAGCATCGCCCGCCATGAGACGAGCGGCATGGTCGATCCCGAGATGCGGCGGCGCTTGGGACTCATCATCCCGCACATGCGCCGCGCCATATCGATCTACCGCACGATCGAAACCAAGGACGCGCAGACCGCGACCTTCGCCGACATCTTCGACGGCATGAACGCCGGCGTGATCGTGATCGATTCGAACTGCGGGATCGTGCACGCCAACACGGCCGGCAAGGACATCCTGAGCAGCGGCGATCTGTTGCGCTCGATCGGCGGCAGGCTCGCCGCGGGCGACGCCAATATCGACCAGACGCTGCGCGAGACCGTGGCGGGCGGCGAGCAGACCGACACCGAGTGCTGCGCCAAGAGCATCGCGCTGCCGCTTTCGGCCCGCGACGGCGAGCGCTATCTCGCGCATGTGCTGCCGCTCACCTCGGTGGCGCGGCGGCGCGCCACCCGCTATTCGCCGACCGCGGCCGCGGCCGCGATGTTCGTGCGCAAGGCCTCGCTCGAGGCGCCGTCGCCGCCGGAGGTCATCCGCTCGACCTACAATCTCACGCCCGCCGAGATGCGTGTGCTGCTGGCCATCGTCGAGATCGGCGGCGTGCCGGATGTCGCGGCAGCCCTCGGCATCGCCGATACGACGGTGAAGACGCATTTGAGCAGGCTGTTCGAGAAGACCGGCGCCGCGCGGCAGGCTGACCTCGTCAAGCTTGTCGCGGCTTATTCGACGCCGCTGGCGCATTGATTGATCGAAATCATCTCAGATGTTGATTGATTTGGATTCGTCTGCAGCATTGATTGATTGGAATCGTTTTGATGTGCGCGATGGTGACGTGCGAAATTTCTGACGTCGGGTGCGACAATGCGTCTCGTTATCGAGGCGCGGTGCTACCGGCGCTGCGACATTTCGCACACCTTGTCGAGCCATCTCACATGGACGTGATTGAAACGCGTTGTGCGTTCCTCCAAACGATGGATGCATAGAGGTCATTGGTTCGTCACTGTCCGCGCGACTTCGCAAGTGCGGAATCACAAGACGACATCAGGCGATGTTTGTGTCTGGATTTTTTTAGAGGCCGACGATGATTAAGAGCGCAATTTCCAGCAGTGTCTATTTTCGATTGGTCACCACGACCTCGATCATTGCCAAGCTTGCCGTTTGCGCGATTCTGTTCGCCAGCATCAGCAACGCGCGTGCGGCGAAGAACGACGGTGCCGACGCGAAGGACGCGCGCCGTCCAGCGGCGCATGTCACGCTGAAGAAGCCGCTCGCCAAGAATTCAGGGACCAAGAATTCAGCGGTCAAGAATCTAACGGCTCGCAAGCCTGATCAGTCGAAGGCCGATCAATCGAAGCTCGCCAGGCTCGAGCGCGAATGGAAGCGGCTGCACAGCCAGCGCCAGGTTGGGCTTCTGAACCGGCTGGTGGTGTGCCGCGAGCTCGGCCGCTGCGATGGCTTGAGGATTCATCCGACGCTCGGAACTGCGCTCATCAGCGTGTCGCCGGAGCGACCCGGCCTTGGCGCCGCGGCCGCGGCACCGGCGCCCGAGAAGGACGTCACTCCCGCCGCTCGCGGCGTTTATGCGGCGGCCAAAGCCAGGAAGCCCGTGGCGTCCGCCAGGCTCCGCAACAAGCAGCCGTCACCGGCGGCACGCATCCGCTCCGCCGCGGCTGAGACGGACGGCAGCGATATGAACGCGGCAGGCCAGCCTTACGGCGGCGCCTTGCCGGTTAATCCATAGCGAGATCGAGGGTCGTCGGTTGGTACGCATCCCCGCCACATCCCCTGTATTGGCCGGCGGCCCTCGTGCCTCTTTTTAACTGAAACCGATCGCGGCGAATTGCGGCCGCTCCATCTCTCGTCTCTCTTCTCTTGCACGATGAAGGATTACGACCATGCGCAAGCTCACGATTTGCCTGATCGCCTTTGCGATCGCCTTTTCGCTCTGCGGTATTGCCTTTCGCTCGGTGACCGCGGCCAACAGCCGTGTGCCCGTGCAGGAGGCCGAGCAGGAGCCGGTGTACGGCGGCATGCGGGCCGTTCACGACATCGAGCTTTATTGATTGCGAGGAACCGGCCGCGGCGCGGCCGGTCAGTTCGATCTCAGATAATCCTGGAGATTGCCGCGCTCGTAGGCGCGCTCGGCGACGAAGCGGAAGGCGGCGAGAAACAGCGGCGGCTGCAGATAGCCCTGGAAGCGCGAGACCTCGCGGCCGCGCGGGCTCTTGTCCTTCAGCCCTGCCGTGCTGTCGGGAAAGAACTGGAAGGTCGGCGTGGCTCGCACGCCGTATTTCTGCGCGAACTGCTTTTCGGGAAGCTTTTGGCCGTCGAAGTCGACCACCTCGCGGGAGCCCACGATGTTGAGCTGCAGGATCTCGAAATGCTTCTGGATGTAGCTCGAGATCTCGGGCTTGGCGAAATTGACGAGGTGCGTCTCCTTGCAATAGGGGCAGCCGCGCAGCTCCCACATGATGGCGAAGCGCTTGCCCTTGTCGGTGGTGCTCGACAGATCGTCGCCGAGCTCGAGGAAGCTTTCGAGGAACCAGGGCTCGGTGTAGAGGCCGTCGTCGGTCAGGACGGCTTCGGCCTGCGCGGCGCCGCCGGGCAGCGCGATCAGTCCGCCTGCGGCGGAGCCTGCGAGGAACGACCGGCGCGAGATCATGGGCCACACCTGAGATAGGGACGCAGGTCTCTATATCGAAGCTTTGTGACGCCTCGGCAAGGGCAGGCAAGCCCGTCAGGTGTTCGCGCCGTGAATGGCGTCGACCACGGCGGCCGTGACGTCCGCGGTCCGGGCCTTGCCGCCGAGATCAGGCGTGTGGAAGCGCTTGTCGGCGGTGACCCGCTCGATCGCCTTCATCAGGCGGCCGGCCGCGGGTTTCTCGCCGAGGTGTTCGAGCATCATCACCGCCGACCAGAACGTGCCGACCGGATTGGCGATGCCCTTGCCCATGATGTCGAAGGCCGAGCCATGGATCGGCTCGAACATCGACGGGAAGGTGCGTTCGGGATTGAGGTTTGCGGTCGGCGCGATGCCGAGCGAGCCGGCGAGCGCCGCGGCGAGATCGGACAGGACGTCGGCGTGCAGGTTGGTCGCCACCACGGTGTCGATGCTCTCCGGCCGCATCACCATGCGCATGGTCATGGCGTCGACCAGCATCTTGTCCCAGGTCACGTCCTTGAACTCGCGCGCGATCTCGACCGCGATCTCGTCCCACATCACCATGGCGTGACGCTGTGCGTTCGATTTGGTGACCACGGTCAGAAGCTTGCGCGGCCGCGACTGCGCGAGCCGGAAGGCGAACCGCATGATCCGCTCGACGCCGGCGCGCGTGAACATCGCCACGTCGGTCGCAACCTCCAGCGGCGAGCCCTGGTGCGCCCGGCCGCCGACGCCGGCATATTCGCCTTCCGAGTTCTCGCGCACGATCACCCAGTCGAGCTCGCCGCCGTTGACGTTGCGCAGCGGCGAGGTGATGCCCGGCAGCACGCGCGTCGGCCGCACATTGGCGTACTGGTCGAACGGCTGGCAGATGGCGAGCCGCAGGCCCCACAGCGTGATGTGATCGGGGATCTCCGGATGCCCGGCCGAGCCGAACAGGATCGCATCGTGCTTGCGGATCAGGTCGCGGCCGTTCTCCGGCATCATGCGGCCGTGCTTCTTGTAATACTCGCCGCCCCAGTCGAAGTGATCGAACTTGAAGGCGATGCCGCCATCGCGCTTGGCGAGGGCCTGCAGCGCCTCGATGCCCGCGGCCACGACCTCGGTGCCGATGCCGTCGCCGGGAATGGCCGCGATGGTGTAGGTTTTCATGTCGGTTTTGTCCGTTCTATAGAAAAAGACAACGGCGCAGCGCCGGCTCGCGGCGGCTGCGCCGTCTGAGGTTTAGTTCGTGCCTTTGACGCCCGCCGCCTTGATGACGCTGCCCCATTTCGTCACTTCCGCCGCGAGATGCGTCTTCAGCGCACCCGGGGTGGCCAGCGCCGGTGCGACCGGCTCGGTGCCGAGACTCGCGAAGCGGTCGACCACCTTGGCGTCCTTCAGCGCGACCTGAAGCGCGGCCACGAGCTTGTCGGACACGTCCTTGGGCAGTCCCTTGGGCGCCCACATGGCGTGCCAGGCCGTGACCTCGAAGCCCGGGATCGCGCCGCCGTCGAGCGTCGGCAGTTCTGGCAGCGACGACACCTTGACCTTGGTCGTCACCGCATAGCCTTTGATCTTGCCTTCCTTGACCTGGTTGGTGGTGTTGGTGGTCTGGTCGCACATCACGTCGAACTGGCCGCCGATCAGGTCGTTCATGGCAGGCCCGGTGCCGCGATAGCCGACGCCCTCCATCTGTAATTGAGCCTGGCTCATGAGATTGAGCGCGCACAGATGCGAGGCTGAGCCCACGCCGGCGTGGCCGTAGGTCGCCTTGCCGTTCTGGCTCTTGATCCAGGCGAGCAGCTCTTTGATGTCCTTCGTGGGCAGTGCGGCCTTCGACACCACGGTCATCGGCACGTCGGTGATGCGGCCGATGTGGTCGAAGTCGTTGACCACGTCATACTTGAGATTGTCGTAGAGGGCCGGCGACGTGGCATGCGCGACGTGCCACACGCCGATCAGGTAACCGTCGGGCGCGGCCTTGGCGATGCGCGCCATGCCGATGGTGCCGCCGGCGCCGCCGATGTTCTCGACGATGATGGTCTGCCCGAGTGTCCGGCCCATGGATTCGGCAAGAAGCCGCGCGACCGTGTCGGTCGGGCCGCCGGCCGCGGCCGGCACCACCAGCGTGATCGGTTTTGACGGGTAGGCGGCTTGCGCGGATGCGGCGGTCGGCGCCACCGCGACGGTGAGTGCGAATGCGCCGGCCAGCAGCGCATGACGAAAGAAATCCATAGGCGACCCTCCCAGTTTGGTCGTTTGGATGATGATGGCGCATGCGATTGCCGGCGCCTATTCCTCTTTAGGGGTATCGATCTCCGAGCAGCGGCGAGCGTACCGGGTGATGGCCGCGAGGCAAAGCCCGCGTCACGCGCCGGCCGCAACCTTGCGCAGATGGGCGATGAAGCGGTTGACCAGCGCATTCGGCAAGGGATGCGTGCGCGTGCGGACCGTGATCTCGCGGCTGGTCTGTGTGCCGCGCAGCGGCAGCGCCACGAGATATCCGGCCTCGACCTCGGGATGCATCAGAACGGTCGAAGAGATCGTGACGAAATCGCTCCACATGATCAGCGATTTCAGGGTGGTGATCGAGTTGGTGGAGACGAGCGACTGTGGCCATGGCTCGTTCTGCGCCGCGAACAGGGCCTCGATCTGCCGGTACATCGCGGTCCGTGCGTCGGGCACCACCCACTGGGCGCTCCGCAGATCGCGCAGCGAGATTGCCTTCTTGCGCGAAAGCGGATGACCGCGCCGCGCGAACACGGCGAAGCGGTCGCGCGCGATGGTCTCGGCGCGGATGTCGGGTGTCGCGCGCAACGTGCCGGCGGGGCTGACGACGAGATCCATCTCTCCGGCGCGCAGTTCACGGATGAGTTCGTCATCGGCACGTTCATAGATGGTGGTCGAGACATTCGGCGTCTCGGCCAAGAGCGCGGTTAGCGCGCGCGGCACGAGCGAGGCGGTCGCCACCGGAGAAACGCCGATCGCGAGCGAGCCGCTCAGGCCTTTCTTTCGTTCGCTGACCTCCTCCGACGCGCGCGCCAGCAGGATATGCAGCCCGTCCGAATGACGCAGCAGGAGCTCGCCAATTTCAGTGAGCGTCGATCCCTTGCGGGTCCTTTCGACGACCGGGGCGCCGACCGAGCGCTCCAGCACAGCGATGTTCTTCGACAGCGCCGGTTGCGAGATGCCGAGCGCCGTGGCGGCGCGGCCGAACGATCCGAGCTGGGCGACGTGCCGCAGTTCGAGCAGCCGCCGGGGGTCGATGGACATAACCAGAGGTTATCCTGTTGTCCGCACTTAGCATTGGACATTATCGCCCGGCAGCGGGATCAGTAAAGCAAAGGAAGCTGCCAAAAACGGGGAGGGCACACGGGCGATGCGGCGCGCATTTTTCCTGCTGGCTTTTGCGATCGGCGGCTGCCTCGGCGGATTCGTGCAAGCCCAAGCTCAAGGCCAAGCGCAGGACTATCCGACTCATCCGATCCGCATCATCGTGCCGACTCAGGCCGGCGGCGTTTCCGACATTGTCAGCCGGACCTTCGCCAACAAGGTCCAGGCTGCAACGGGCGCGACAATCGTCGTCGAGAACCGCACCGGCGCCAACGGCATGCTCGCGGCCGATTATGTCGCGAAATCCGCGCCGGACGGCTACACGGTCTATCTCGGCTTCCAGGGGACGCAGTCGGTGCTTCCCCATCTCGAGCCGAAGCTGCCTTACGATCCGGCGCGGGACTTTGCTCCGGTCGTGTGGCTCGCTGCCGGACCGGCCGTGCTCGTGGTGCACCCGAGTGTCCCGGCGCAGAGCGTGAAGGAGCTGGTCGATCTCGCGAAGGCGAAGCCCGGCGCCTATTCTTATGCGTCCGCCGGATTCGGCACGACGCATCATCTGGCGGCCGAGATGTTCAAGCTTGCGGCCGGCGTCGATCTCACCGGCGTGACCTATCGCGGCGCTGCGCCCGCCAACCAGGACGTGATCGCCGGCCACGTTCCGATCGAGTTCGACAATCTGGGGCTCGCCGTCACCAACATCCGGAGCGGCGCCGTGCGTCCGCTCGCCATCACCGCCAAAGAGCGCTCGCCGTTGTTGCCGGAGGTGCCAACGATGCCGGAGGCCGGCTATCCTGGCGTCATCGCGCAGTCGTGGTTTGCGTTCTTCGTACCGGCGAAGACGCCGCGTCCTGCGATCGACTGGCTCAACCGGCAGGCCAACGAGGCGTTTTCCGATCCGGCCATCCGCGATCAATTCCAGCGGCAGGGCCTCGCTCTGCCGCTCGGCTCGCCCGAACTCCTCGGCCAGCATGTGCTCGAGGAAACCCAGCGCTGGGGCGAGGTCATCCGCAAGGCGGGGATCAAGCTTCCCAACTAGAGCATTTTCCGGCGAAGTGTGAAGCGGTTCGCCGCAGAAAATGCGACCAACTAAAAGCAACCCGAGAAGGCAAAGGCCATGTCCCGAAACGTTCACTTGGTTGGCAGCGTGCCGCTGCCGGACGCGCGCGAGGTGTTCACGGCGGTGAGCCGCGAGCTTGGGCCGTATCTCAAGTGCATTCCCGACGGCGAAACCGGCGAGCGTCTCGACTGGATCACCTGGCTCGAGCCGGTGTTTGCCAAGCATCCGGCTTTCGAGCCGTCCGACGAGGTGTTCCAGCTTCATGGTGGCGTACAAGGACGCCGGCGCTACCGGCTCAAGCCCGGCATTGCGGTCGAGAGCGTCAAGTTCGACAACCTCTTCTATGGCGACATCGCGATACGATCGTACGGCGTTTTCGCCGATTTGAAGCGGCAGGGGATCATTCCGGCGCCGTGCAAGTTCCAGATCGATCTGGTGCCGGCGCACTCGGTGATCTGGCTGTTCGTTCAGGAGGATCTGCAGCGCGCGGTCGACACGTTGTTCAATGACGCGGTGCGTCGTGAGATCGACAAGATCGCCGGGGCGTTGCCGCACGATCAGATCGCCATCCAATTCGACATTGCGTCGGCCGTCTTCGCGCGCCTGCAACGGGCGCAGCAATCGCCTTACGGCGCCACCAAGGAGGAGATGCAGGAGACATTTGCGCAGATCGTGCTCCGGCTCGCCAACCATGTGCCGGCCGATATCGATCTGATGTTCCACTTCTGCTACGGCGATGCCGGACACAAGCACGTGGTCGAGCCGACCGACATGGGCGACATGGTGGAGTTCGCCAACCGTCTGAGCCGGCAGGTCACCCGGCCGATCCATCTCATCCACATGCCGGTGCCGCGCAACCGCACCGATGACGGCTATTTCGCGCCGCTTGACCGGCTGAAGCTCAAGCCGGACACGGGGCTGTGCCTGGGCCTGATCCACTACACCGACGGCGTGGACGGCACGATGCGCCGGCTCGATGCGGCGAAGAAGCACCGCACGGCGTTTTCGCTCGCGACGGAGTGCGGCTTCGGGCGGCGCGATCCCGGCACGTTGCCTGAGCTGTTGCGCATTCATGCGGAGGTCGCCGCGAAGTCTTAGGGACGCAAGCTCAACCGCGGTTGGCGCTTGCAAGCTCGTCGACCAGCACGCGCTTGTTCTCGGAGTAGTCGACCGCCACCGCGACGAGGTGAACGCCGCCGCCCTTGAAGGCGCTCTCCAGCGCCGGAACGAGATCGTCGGTCTTGCTCACGCGCGTGCCCTTGGCGCCGTAGCTCTCGGCATAGCGGACGAAGTCCGGATTGCTGAATGTCAGGCCGAAATCCGCGAAATGGTCGACGGCCTGCTTCCAGCGGATCATGCCGTAGGCATGGTCCTCGATGATGAGCACCACGAGATTGAGCTTGAGCCGCACGGCGGTCTCCAGCTCCTGGCTGTTCATCATGAAGCCGCCGTCGCCGCAGATCGCCATCACGCGGCGCTGCGGATAGAGCATCGACGCCATCATGGCCGACGGCAGGCCTGCGCCCATCGTGGCGAGCGCGTTGTCGAGCAGCAGCGTGTTGGCGGCTTCGGTGCGGTAGTTTCGCGCGAACCAGATCTTGTACATGCCGTTGTCGAGCGCGACGATGCCGTCGGGCGGCATCACCTTGCGGACGTCGTGCACGATGCGCTGCGGCGTCACTGGCCAGCGGCTCTCGGTGTCGCGGTCGGCGAGGCGGCTCAGGATTTTCTCGCGCAGCGGCAGCAGCGCGCCGGCGGCCGGAAGCTTGCCTTCGACCCGGTCCGCCAGAAGCTCGAGGCTCGGCCCGAGATCGCCGACCACCTCGGCGTGCGGGAAGTACACCTGATCGACATTCGCGGGCGTATAGCCGACGTGGATCACCAGCGGGCCCTTCGGCCCCATGATGAACGGCGGCTTCTCGACCGTGTCGTGGCCGATCGCGACGATCAGGTCGGCCTGATCGATCGCCTCATGGATGTAATCGCGTTCGGACAACGCCGCGGTGCCCATGTAGAGGCCGGTGCCGCCCGCTGCAGTGCCTTTGCCCATCTGGGTGGTGAAGAACGGAATTCGCGTTCTCCGCACGAAGGCGTTGATGCCCGTGGTGCCGCGCGGGCGCGAGCAGGCGGCGCCGAGCATGATCAGCGGCCGCTGGGCCTTGGCGATCATCGCGGCGGCGCGGTCGAGCGCGGCCGGATGCGCGACCGGAATCTCGATCTGATGCCGCGGAACGGGAGGGTGGTCCTCGGTCTCTTCGCCGGCCACATCCTCCGGCAGCTCGAGCAGCACCGGCCCCGGGCGTTCTTCCATGGCGACCCGGAAGGCATCGCGCACCAGCGTCGGAATGGTGCCGGCGCCGACGATCTGCCGCGACAGCTTGGTCAGCGGCGTGAAGGTGCTGACCACGTCGACGATCTGGAAGCGCGCCTGGCGGCTGCTCATGATGCCCTTCTGTCCGGTGATCATCACCATCGGCATGGCGCCGAGATCGGCATAGGCGGCGGCCGTCGCGAAGTTCAGCGCGCCGGGCCCGAGCGTCGAGATGCAGACGCCCGGCCGGCCGGTGAGCCGGCCGTGCGTTGCCGCCATGAAGCCGGCGGCCTGCTCGTGGCGCGTGATCACGAGCTTGATCGAGGAGGTCCTCAGGCTCTCGACGACGTCGAGATTTTCCTCGCCCGGTACGCCGAAAATCCGCTCGACGCCTTCGTTCTCCAGTGCGCGAACCAGGAGGTCGGATCCTTTTGGCATGGGGCTTCCTTTCGGCCCGGCCAATTCGGCGTCACCGGGCTGTGCATCAGGTCTTGTGCTCAAAATAGCGCGGCCGGTCGAGATCGGAAATGAGTCCCGGCTCACTCGGCTGCCAATTGAGCGTTTCGCGGGTTCGTGTGCTCGATGAGGGATTGTCGAGCGCCGCGAAATGCGCGAACCAGCCGAAGTGGCCGGCGGCTTTCTCGGGTGACATCGCGACGACTGGCACATCCAGCCGGTGCCCGATCACGCTGGCGATATCGCGGAACGGCACGCCTTCCTCGGCGACCGCATGGTATCGGGCGCCGGCAGTGCCGCTCTCGAGCGCCAGCCGGTAGAGGCGCGCGGCGTCGAACCTGTGCACCGCGGGCCAGCAGTTGAGTCCTTCGTCCACATAAGCCGCCACGCCTTTCTCGCGCGCCATGCCGATGAGAAGCGGCACGAAGCCATGATCGCCATCGCCATGGACCGATGGCGGCAGGCGCACCATCGAGACGCGCACACCGCGCGCCGCCACTGATGCTGCGGCCTCTTCCGAGATGACGCGGGGATTGGCGGTGGAGCCGGACGAGGGCGTCTCGTCTTCGATTGCCGGCCGGCCTTTCAGGAGCGCGGTCACCGAGGTGACGATCAGCAGACGCTCGGAGCCGGCAAGCGCGGAGCCGAGTGCTTCGACGATGGGCCGGTCCGCCTCGCAGTTGGACTTGAAGGTCGCGAAGTTGTGGTTGAACGCGGTGTGGATCACGCCATCCGCAGCAGCCGCACCGCTGCGCAGGCTGTCGAGTTCGTCGAGCGAGCCGCGATGCACCTCGGCGCCGGTTGCGGCGAGCGAGGCGGCCGCCGCGTCCGAGCGGGCGAGGCCGAGCACCTTGTGTCCGGCGGCGATCAAGTCCTGGACGATGGCGGAGCCGATGAAGCCGGTCGCGCCGGTGACGAAGACACGCATGAGAGATCCTCCGATTGAGATGGAGGCCTCTATCGGCTCGCTCATTATCCTGGTAAAGTAGTGATGTTATCCTGGTATAATGACTAACAGCATGCGCGCGCCCGACACGAGCGACAATCGGCTGGGAGACTTCCTGCGGGATCGCCGCACGAGGCTCGATCCCGCAGCCTTCGGCTTTTCGCTGACGCGGCGGCGCACGCCCGGATTGCGGCGCGAGGAGGTGGCGCAGCGCGCCAACGTCAGCGCCACCTGGTACACGTGGCTCGAGCAGGGCAGGGGCGGCGCGGCCTCGGCCGATGTGCTCGACCGCATCGCCCGCGCGCTGATGCTGACCGACGTCGAGCGCGAGCATCTCTTTCTGCTCGGCCTCGGCCGTCCGCCCGAGGTCCGTTTCCAGGCGGCGGACGGCGTGACGCCGCGGCTGCAGCGTCTGCTCGACGCGCTCACGCTCAGCCCCGCCTACGTGAAGAATTCCACCTGGGACATCGTCGCGTGGAATCGCGCGGCCCAGGTGGTGCTGTGCGACTACGAGGCGCTCGCGCCCGAGCAGCGCAACAGCCTGCGCATCGTGTTCTGCAACGCCAGAGTCCGCGCCGCGATGCTGAACTGGGAGAGCGACGCGCGCTTCGCGGTGGCGGCGTTCCGTGCCGACGTCGCGCGGGCTGGAGCCGAGGCCAACATCAAGGCGCTGGTCGACGATCTCTGCCGGCAGAGCACGGAGTTCGAAGCGATATGGCGTGACAACGACGTGCGCGGCACCTATGGCGAGGCTGCCAAGCAGATCCGGCACGCGAAGGCCGGGCTGATCGCGCTGGAATATTCGGCCTTTGCGGTCGATGGCCGGCCCGATCTCAGCATGGTGATCTACAACCCGGCGACGCCCAAGGATGCCGACCGCATCCGGGCGCTCGTCCAATCCAAATAACGGCAGCGGAGCACCCGCTTACCGGCGGCTTCCGGCCGCGAAAATATATTCAACCGAACGGTTGACGATCTCGGGTCGCGGGTCTATATTCAACCACATGGTTGAATTACAAGCACAGCGGCTCGACACCGTCTTCCACGCGCTCGGCGACGCCACGCGGCGGCAGATGCTCCGCGAGCTGACCCGCGGCGAGCGGACGGTGAGCGAGCTTGCCGAGCCGTTTGCGATGTCGCTCGCCGCAGCGTCGAAGCACATCAAGGCGCTGGAGAACGCCGGCCTCATCCGCCGCGAGGTGCGCGGCCGCACCCACGTGTGCAGCCTGGAGCCAGGGCCGCTCGCCAGCGCCCACGAGTGGCTGGGTTTCTACGAACGCTACTGGACCGGGCGGCTCGACGTGCTCGAACGCCTGCTGCTCGAAGACGACGCGCGACAATCAAAGGCGCGATCCGAACCCGCAACAAAACAGACCCGTAAGAAGAAGGAGTAGACGACATGAACGGACGCGCGACCCCCGACGCCTTCGGCACGCTGATCGAACCGGCCACGCTGAAGATCCAGCGGCTGCTGCCCGGTCCCATCGAGCGCATCTGGGCGTTTCTCACGGACAGCGACTTGCGCCGCAAGTGGCTCGCGTCCGGCGACATGCAGATGAAGGCCGGCGCGCCGTTCGAGCTCACCTGGCGCAACGATGAACTGACCAATCCGCCCGGCGGGCGGCCGCCTGGTTTCTCCAGCGAGCACAGCATGAAGAGCCGGATCGTCGAGGTCGATCCGCCGCGCAAGCTCACCTTCACCTGGGGCGAGAGCGGCGAGGTGACCTTCGAGCTTGCGCCTGCCGGCGAGCGGGTGCTGCTCACCGTGATCCACCGCCGCCTGCCTGACCGCAACATGACGCTGATGGTCGGCGCCGGCTGGCACATGCATCTCGACGTTCTGGTGGCGCGTGCAACCGGCACCGAGCCCGAGCCGTTCTGGGATGGATGGACCCGGCTCAAGAAAGAATACGACCGGCGTGTGCCGGCCTGAGGGCATCGGGGCGTAACGTAAAGGAGTCACATCATGGCGAGCCACAGGACCGGAACCCGCGAGGAGTGGCTTCAAGCGCGCGTTGAGTTGCTCAAGGACGAGAAGGAGCTGACGCGGCAGAGCGACGCGGTGGCGCAGCAACGCCAGGCGCTGCCCTGGGTCGCGGTCGACAAGGAGTATCGATTCGACACCGACGAGGGGAGCGCATCGCTGAAAGACCTGTTCGGCGGGCGCTCGCAGCTCCTGGTCTATCACTTCATGTTCGGGCCCGACTGGAAGGCGGGTTGCCCGTCATGCTCGATGATCGCGGACGGCTTCAACGGCTTCGCGGTGCATCTGGCCAACCACGACGTGATGCTCTGGGCCGTGTCGCGGGCGCCGCTCGCGAAGCTTAACGCCTACAAGCAGCGCATGGGCTGGAGCTTTCCCTGGGCGTCTTCCGGCACGAGCGACTTCAACTTCGACTTCAACGTGTCGTTCACCGAGGAGCAGCAGCGCTCGGGGACCATCGAGTACAACTACGAGCGCGGCGGCCATGCCATGGACATCACGCCGGCGCCGCCGCCGGTCGCCGAGCTTGCGGCGACATCGGGCACCGACGCGCCCGGCTACTCGCGCGACCGGCCGGGTCTCAGCGCCTTCGTGATCGAGCACGGCGTCCTCTATCACACCTATTCGACCTATTCGCGCGGCGTCGACGCCATCTGGAGCGCATATCCCTGGCTCGACCGCGCGCCCAAGGGGCGCAACGAGAACGGCATCTGGTGGAAGCGCCACGACGAATACGGCGCCCGCTGATCATTTTTTGTCACTGCGAAATTAAACCCCAGAACTTAAAATCCAGGAGACATTCATGTCGGATATTTTGCACCGCGTGGCGATCAAGGCGTCACCGAGCGATTCTTATCGAGCGCTGAGCACGCAGGCGGGTCTCGCCGGCTGGTGGACGACCGACACCAAGGGCGGCTTCGACGTCGGCGGAACCATCGTGTTCCGATTTGGCGACCGCGGCCACATCGACATGAAGGTGCTGGAGCTTGCGCCGGCCGCGCGCGTGCTCTGGGAGGTGGTGGGCGGGCCGTCCGAATGGATCGGCACCAAGGTCAGCTTCGAGCTCGCGCCGGAGGACGACTTCACCATCGTCCGCTTCAAGCACCAGGGCTGGAAGGAGCCGAGCGACTTCATGCACCACTGCAGCACCAAGTGGGCGACGTTCCTGATGAGCCTGAAGTCGCTGGTCGAAACCGGCAAGGGCGCGGCCTATCCCAACGACGTTCATATCTCCAGCCGGGGCGACTGAACCGCCGGGCCGATCCCGCCTGGTGGGCCTGGACACGACCGCAAGGACGGCTAGAACGTTGCCTCCATGAGGCCCGTGTCCATCGCCCGTTCCGCTCTCTGCGCCTTCGGCGCGTTCTGCGTCATTGCGATGCTGGTGCAGGCCGCCGCTGCGGCCGAGCTGGTGATGTACCGCCGCGACGGCTGCCCGTGGTGCGCCAAATTCGACCGCGAGCTCGGCCCGATCTATCCCAAGACCGAGTTCAATCAGCGCGCGCCGCTGCGCACGATCAACCTCGATCACGACCGCGATCTGCCGATCAAGCACGGCGCGATCCGCTACACGCCGACCTTCGTGCTGGCCGAGAACGGCAAGGAGGTCGGGCGGATCGAGGGCTATCCCGGCGAGGATTATTTCTGGCCGAGGCTCGAAAATCTGTTTCAGCTGCTGAAGGAGGCCCAGGCCTCGGGTGCTCCGCCGGAAACGAAGCCCACGACGGACAGCGCCCCGCCGGCCGGCGCGTCGGTCGTTCCGCAATGACGTTGTCACGGTTGCGCGGCAGGCTGCGTTGACAAGCCGGCTCCCGCCCTTATCATTTGTACACATACAAATCGTAATCTCGCTGTAGTTTTGCCGGCGCGCATGTTCGAGGCGGGGGCGACCGCAAGGACCGCATAGCAATGGAAGGCACGCTGTTCTTCGTCGTCGGGCCGAGCGGAAGCGGCAAGGACACGCTGTTGAACGGCGCAAAGGCGGCGCTGGCGTCTGACAGCCGCGTGGTTTTCGCGCCGCGCGTGATCACGCGCCCGGCCGGCGGCAACGAGGATCACCTGCCGTGCGACCCGCAGGAGTTCGACCGGCGGGTCGATGCCGGCGACTTCCTGATCCATTGGTCGGCACACGGGCTCAAATACGGCATTCCGATCCATCTGGCGGACCATCTGGCGTCGGGACAGCACGTCGTGGTCAACGGTTCCCGCGCCGCGGCCGCGGAACTGCTCGGCAAGGTCAGGAACGTCACGCTCGTCGAGATTTCGGCGCCGCCCGAGCTGATCGCGAAGCGGCTGATGGAGCGGGGCCGGGAGGACGCCGAGCAGGTCAAGGCTCGCATCGCCAGGGTCGTCCCGGCGCTTCCGGCCGGCGTCGACACGGTCGGCATCAGCAACGACGCGGACGTCGAGACCGGCGTGGCGAGGCTGGTTTCGGTGCTGACCACGCCGCGCCACGGCGATGAGCCGCCGCACCCGCCGCCGGCGTCGCTGCCGGGCACAGCCTTGCTCCGTGCGAAGCTGAACGGCGAGGAGCTGAACGAGGCGCAATACCGGACGTTGCTGAACGAGTTCGTCGAGCGCAAGCATTCCGACGCCGAGATGACCCGGTTTCTCGTGGCCGCCACAGGCTCGCTCAGCGTCGCCGAGGTCACTGCGATTGCAAAGGTGCGGTCGGAATGCGCCGAGCGGGTCACCTGGAACGAACCCATCGTGGTCGACAAGCACTCGCTCGGCGGCGTGCCGGGGAGCCGCATCACCATGATCGTCGTGCCGATCGTTGCGGCGCACGGGCTTGCGATGCCCAAGGCGTCCTCGCGGGCGATCACGTCCGCGGCCGGCACCGCGGATGCGATGGAGACCGTGGCGCGGGTCGACCTCGACATCCATGATGTCCGCAAGGTGATCGACGCGGCGCGCGGTTGCGTCGTCTGGAACGGCAAGCTCAATCACTCGGCGCTCGACGACGTGATGAACTCCATCACCCGGCCGTTGAAGCTCGACAGCGTGAAATGGTCGGTCGCCTCGATCCTGTCGAAGAAAGTGTCTGCCGGCGTCACGCACGTGGTTGTCGATCTACCGTATGGTCCTTTCGCCAAGCTCAAGACCGAGCAGCAGGCGAAAGAAACCGCCGATCTGCTGCGCACCGTCGGCAAGGCGCTGGGGATGACGGTCGAGGCGCATCCGTCGCCCGGCGATCAGCCGATCGGCCGCGGCATCGGTCCCGCATTGGAGGTGCGCGACGTCGTGGCGGTGCTCGAAGGCCGCGCCGGCGCGCCGGACGACCTTCGCGACAAGGCGCTGGCGTTTGCGAGCCGCATCCTGCGCTGGGCGCCCGGCATCGCGTCCGAAGCTGCGGCAAAATCGCGTGCTGAAAATCTTCTCGGCTCCGGCGCCGCGAGGCAGGCCTTCGATCGCATCATCGACGCGCAGGGCCGGCGCGCGCCTGCGGCTCTTCCAGGCAAGCTGACAGCGGAGGTCGTGGCGAACAGTTCTGGAGCCGTCGCCTCGATCAACGGCTGGAGGATCGCGGAGATTGCGAGAACGACCGGTGCGCCGTGGGATTTCGGCGGCGGGCTGGAGCTTCGCGTGCGTGCCGGAGAGCAGGTCCGTGCCGGCGATACGCTCTATGCGATCCGCTCGAACAGTCCCAAAGGCGTTGCCGCCGCCGCGGCGGCAGCGGCGGCGGACAGCGGATTTGAGATCGCGTGAAGCAGTTTTCCGGTGATTCTGGAAACTTGTTTGTGTACATATGAGTTGCTAATCTCCGGGCTCCGGATCAACGCTGACAGGTGGGTGCGCTCATGCTGGATCTTTTCACGGTAGGCCGTCTCGTCGACATGTGGCTCGCCGAGGACATCGGACATGGCGACCTGACCGCGCTCTCGATGATCGAGCCCGATGCGAAAGCGACGTTCCACATGAACGCCCGCGAGGAGCTGTCGCTCGCCGGCGTCGATGTCGCGGCGATGTGCTTCAAGCGCTACGATCCGAACGTCAGCGTCGAGGTGAAGACCCGGGACGGCACGCGCTGCAAGAAGTCGACGCTGCTGCTGGCCGTGTCGGGCTCGGCGCGCAGCCTTCTGACCGTCGAGCGCACCGCGCTGAACATCACCCAGCACCTGTCCGGCATTGCGACCGAGACCGCGCGCTGGATGGATGAGATCAAAGGCACCAAGGCGCAGCTCATCGACACCCGCAAGACGACGCCGGGCCTGCGCGCGCTGGAGAAGCACGCCGTGGCCTGCGGCGGCGGCGCCAATCACCGCCTCGGCCTCGACGGCGGCGTGATGATCAAGGACAACCACATCGCGGTCGCGGGCAGCATCGCCAAGGCGGTGGCGCGGGCTCGCTCGCGCATCCCGGGTCTGGTGAAGATCGAGGTCGAGTGCGACCGGCTCGAGCAGGTCAAGGAAGCGGTCGAAGCCAAGGCCGACATCATCATGCTCGACAACATGCCGCTCGATCAGATGCGCGAGGCGGTGAAGTTCGTCGGCGGCCGCATTCCGCTGGAAGCGTCCGGCGGCGTGCGTTTCAACACAGTCCGCGCGATTGCCGAAACCGGCGTGGATTACGTCTCCACCAGCAAGACCATCCAGGCGGCGCCGGCCGTCGATATCGGCCTCGACGACGCCTGAGCATCCTTGAGCGTTTTCCACCTGAATTGAGGTAGGCCCGCGCAACAGGCACACTGTCACCCGCGGGCATAGCCGTCCGCAGGACGGCGTCGCTTCGCTCGCCTATGACCCTGTTTCGACCGCGGAAGTCTTACGTAAGACCGACTTCAACCGCGTCCGCTCATGGATTGCCGGGTCAAGCCCGGCAATGACACCGCCGTTGTGGCCCGTGACGCATGCCAATTGGAAAACAACTCTAGCCGAATTCGAACGACGTCACGCCGTAGATGCCCTGCACCGGCAGCTTGGGGTCGCCGCCGCAATACATGCGGGCACAGCCGAACACCTCCTTGAGGCCGAACTGCTGAGCCAGCCGTAGGCCGGCCTGATTGGGCTCCGGCACGTCGAGCTGCACCGGCTGGCCAGCGATCTTCGCCATCAGGCTGCCGATCAGGCGTTCCGCGATGTCGGGGCGTTCGGCAAACACCGGGCCGAGCTTGAAACCTGCGCGCGCCGGGCGCGCGACGCCGTAACCCACCAGCCGATCCTTCTCCATCAATCCGACCGCATGCGCGCCGGGCTGGAACATCCATTGCCGAAGGAAGGATGACCGCGGCGCGGGCACGTAAGCGCGGTCGACGGCCTCGACCACAGCGAACATGGACGGATCGAGCGGGCAGGTCTGCGGGTCTGCCGTGCCTTGAGCGATGCCCTCGAACCGAAGGTCGCGATACGCCAGCGCAAACCCGCCGCGCTCGTAGAATGGCACCATGGCGAACACGCCGTCCATGCCGATGGGCGCGCCGGGCTTCAGACGCTCTTGCAGACGCTTGAGGCGGTAATGCCAAAGCTGCGCACCGAGGCCGGCGCCGCGCAGCTCGCGCCGCACGATGAACAGGCCCATGAAGCCGAAGCGTCCGTCGTAGGAGAAGATGGTGCCGCCGCCGGCGAGCTCCGAACCTTGCCGTAACGCGATGAACGCCTCCGGGTCGGTCGCCCAGGCGATGCCGATATCGGCTTTGCCGGGATTCCAGCCTTCGTCGGCGGCCCAACCCGCGAGGATATCGGCTTCCTCCCGGCGCATCGCGCCGATGGACAGGCCTGTGGGCAATGTCGGCGCGCTCATGACAAGCTTCCAGGAAAGTGCGGCTGCTCGCGGGCAGCCTACACCGGAAGCTTCTGGAAGTCCGTCGAGAAGGAATGCATGCGGCGCGCGCCGTCCTTCGTGATCGTGATGGTCTCGGCGAACACGCAGCCGGTCTCGCCGTTCATCCACTTCGGATCGAACAGGTCGATGTTCATGGCGAACACCATGCCGGGCCGGAACTCGTCGCCGATCGCCTTCAGCGCGCCTTCGTCGGCGCCGAGCGCGTGATGGCGGTAGCGCGGATATTCCAGCGAGGCGAGGCCGTGGCCGTGGATGCCGGCCTCGCAGATGCCGAAGCCCGAGCCGGTGATGACGTCGCGCACCGCGTTCATCACGGTCGAGATCTTCGCCCCCGGCTTGAACAGGTCGAGGCCCTTGCGATAGGCGGCGAGGCACGCATCGTAGATGTCGAGATAGCGCGGCTCGGGCTCGCCGAGGCAGAAGGTGCGCTCGACATGGGTGTAGTAGCCGCCGAACTTCGGGTGCATCTCGCAGATGATCATGTCGCCCTTTTCGAGCGGACGGGTGGTCGGCACGCGGAACGGATGCGGGTAGGGGTGCCGGTCGGCGGCGAAGAGAAAGAGCGTCGGCTCCTCGCCGCCGTTGGCCAGCATGGTGTGCATCATGGCCGCATAGACTTCGCATTCCTTGACGCCCGGCCGCGCGACGTCGCGACAGGTCGCGAGCATCAGGTCGCCGAGCCTCGCCGCCTTGTCGAGCGCCGCGATCTCCTCGTCGCTTTTGATGACGCGGAGCTTCTCCATCATGTCCTGCAGGTTGACCAGCTCGACGCCGGGCAGGCTGTCCTTGATCTTCATAAAGCTTGAGTGCGGCGTCCAGCCGTCGGGATCGAGCGGGCCGGCGAGGCCGTCGATGCCGACCTTGCCCTTGGTGAGCTTCAGCTCGGTCAGCCGGCCGACCACGCTGTCCCCGAACGTGCCCTTGCGCGGCCGCACATCCGCGACCCAGTTCTGCGCGCCCTTCCAGTAGTCGGTGAACACCGGCGAATAGATGAAGCTGGTCGGCTCGCCGTCGAGCGGGAAGATCAGCACGTTGTTCTCGGCATTGCCGCCGATCGGGCAGAGATAGCGGGCGTTGGCGATGTTGAAGTCCCACATCGACGGCCAGCCGAACAGCACCAGCGCGTCGAGGCCGCGCGCCGCCATCTCCTTGCGCGTGAGCGCCCAGCGCCGGTCGCGCTCCTTGAGCGACAGGATCGGATATTCGGTGAGCTTGCGCATGGTGTGTCCTTTGAGCGTTCCGGATCAGACGCCGAGCTGCTTCAGCGCTGCAAGATAATCCGCGATGCCTTTTTCGAGATCGAATTCCGGCTTGTAGCCGAGCTCGTTTTTCGCGCGCGAGATGTCGTAGACGCCGGTCGCCGGGTAGGCGAAGCCATAGAAGTTCAGCCCGCCGCCGATCTCCATCTGGGCGTTCGGAATGTGCTTCTTGATGACGCGCTCGAAGTCGCGCAACGTCACGCCGACGCCGGTGCCGATGTTGTAGACGCGGCTCTTCACCTTGTCGGCTGTGGTCGCGAGATAGATGCCGAGCGCCGAGTCCTTATTGTAGACGAAGTCATCCTTGTCGTCGCCGCCCTGCTCGAGCTTGAACGGGATACCATGGGCCGGGTTCTCGACGATGCGGCTCATCACCGCCATCGGGCCGTGGCGCGCGGTCTTGCCCGGGCCGTAGGTCGAGGCAAAGCGCAGTGACACCGTCTCGATGCCCATGTTGTCGTTGTAATAGGTGCAGACGTTCTCGCCCATGAACTTGGCGGAGTCGTAGATACGCTTGGGCTTGGCCGGCAGGTCTTCCGACATCGGTTTCCAGGTCGGCGAGCCGTATTCGCCGATGACGGGGCCGTAAACGCCTTTCGCCGACGTGAACACCACGCGCTTGACGCTGAGCGCGCGCGCGGCCTCCAGGATATTGACCAAGCCCATCACGTTGACCTGGATGCTGAGCGCCGGATTGCCCGCCGACACCGCGCCGACGAAGGCGGCGGCATGCACCAGGTGCGTGACCTGATGCTTCTTGATCGACTGCAGGATGCGCGGCATGTCGAGCACGTCGCCCTGCTCGAAGTCGATCTTGTCGAGGATGTCGCCGATCAGGCTGTCGTCGCGGTGGCGCGCGAACACCACCGGCCGGTGGCCTTCCTTGACGAACTTGCGCGTGGTCTCGGCGCCGATGACGCCCATGCCGCCGGTGATCAGAACCTTCATTGCGTCCTCGTTATTCGATTTTCGCGCCGACCGCATTGATCAGGCCGGTCCAGTGCTTCAGGTCGCTCTGGATCAGCTTGCCGAAGTCCTGCGGGCTGAGGTCGACGCGCTCAAGCGTGTTGGTCTTGAAGAAGTCCTTGGTTTCGGGAAGGTCCAGCGCCTTGGAAACGTCCGTGGCGATCTTCTTGAGCAACTCGGGCGGCAAGTTCGGCGGACCCCACAGGCCGAACCAGACCGAAGTCTGAAAGCCCGGTACGGTCTCGCCGATCGTCGGCAGGTCCGGCAGGGTCAGCACGCGCTTCTCGGTCGCGGCCGCGATCAGCCGCACCTTGCCGGCCTTGGCCTGTTCCTCGACGCTGGAGAGATTGAGCAGCATCAGCTGCACCTCGTTGGCCAGGATGCCGTTGAGCGCAGGCGCCGCGCCCTTGTAGGGCACGTGCTGAGCGTCGAGCCCGGTGCGCCGCTTGAGATCCTCCATGCTGAGCTGGGCGTATGTGCCGATGCCGAACGAGGCGTAGCTCAGCTTGCCCGGATTGGCCTTGCTGTAGGCGACGAGCTCGCTCACGGTTTTCGCCGGCGCCGACGGATTGACCATCAGCATCGGCGTGCCACGGCACAGCACGGCAATCGGCGTGAAGTTGTCCGGGTTGTAGATCATCTTGGCGAACAGCGCCGGATTCGCCGTGAACGTGGAATCGGGCGCGACCAGCAGCGTCAGCCCGTCGGCGGACGCGCGTTCGACCGCCTGCGCGCCGACGCCGTAGTTGCCGCCGGGCCGGTTCTCGACCACGACCGATTGGCCCCACATCTCCTGCAGGCGCTGGCCGACCACGCGCGCCATCACGTCGGTGACGCCGCCGGCCGGGACCGGAACGATCAGCTTGACCGGGCCGCTCGGAAAATTCTGCGCGGAGGCTTGTGCTGCGCAGAGCGCGAGCACGAGGCCGAACGCAATTCGGATCAGGCTACCCATGACGTCCTCCCACGGCGGTTCTTCCTTGTCTTTTCGGCCGGCTGCCGTGCCGGTATTAATTAACTCGAAAGTTAACTGGCGCTGCGAGCCGCTGTCAACGGCATGATCGTTGCGCTTGATCGTTGCGCGTGTGCGCCTCAGAAGGCATGGTTGCGCCATGAAATCCGCAAGACGCACGACGGTCCCGCAGAAGAAGGCTCGGCAGACGCGCAATGCCGATGCGACCCGGTCAAAAATCCTGGATGCCGCGCTGGTCGAATTCGGCGAGCTCGGGCTCGCGGCCGGCAACACCGACGACATCGCGGCGCGCTGCGGCGTCAACAAGCGGATGATCTACTATTACTTCGGCAGCAAGGAAGGGCTCTATCTCGCGGCGCTCGAGTCGGTGTTCGAGCGGCTCGTCGCGCTCGAGAGAGGGATCGAGGTCGAGCACCTGGAGCCCGCGGCTGCGATCGAGGCGATGATCAATCTCAAGATCGACTACTACCTCGACAACCCGCACTTCGTGTCGTTCCTCTCCATGGAAAATTTCCACAAGGCGCGTTACTTGAGGAAGTCGAAGAAGCTCGACATGTTCAAGACGCCGCTCACGGAGATCATCGGCCGCATCTTGAAACGCGGCCAGACGAGCGGGCAATTCCGCAAGGACGTCGATCCGGTCGACTTCTACATCTCGATGTGCGCGCTGTGCATCATGCACTTCTCCAACCAGCACAGCCTTGGCGCGATCTTCGGCCGCGAGATGACATCCGGCGCTGCGCTCGAGATGCGCAGGCGTACCGTGGTCGAGTTCGTGCTCAGCTATCTGCAGATGCCGGAAGCCAAAGAGGCGAGGGCGCCCGTGCGGAGACTTGCGAACTACGCTTCGCTGGTGTCCTGAGCAGCCGGAAACGTCAGGCCATCGCGCCGGTCGGAAGGCGCTGCTCCTTGGCGAAGCGGCGATAGCTTTCCGGCGTGTCGAGGTCGACGGCGAGACCGGCCCTGCGCAGGATGCGGACCGGAAGGTTTCGCGCCTTGGCGGCCGCGATGTGAGCCTGGAAGCAATCCGGCCCGAACTGGAAGAAGTCCGGATCGGGCGGTGCGAGCGCCAGCGCGTTGGTGCTCTGCTCCTGCTCGTCGGGCGCGATCACACAGCCCGGTCCGTCGCTGATCGCGGCGCGTAGCGCCGCCACGTCTGCCGTGGTGACGTGCGGAAGGTCCGCCGACAGCATCACGATCGAGCGAGCGCCGCGTTCGGCGGCATGCCGGCAGCCGAGCGCCAGCGCTGGGTTCACGCCGCCGTCGGCGTCTTCCAGGGCGTGCAGCCCTTGGCCGCGCATCAGCGCCAGCAGGAGCTGGTCCTTCGTGACGACCAGGATGCGGTCCGCCGGAAAGGTGCCGAGCGCCGCGTCCAGCACGCGGCCGAACAGGCGGCGGCTCAGCGCCGCGCGCGCGTCAACGCCCAGGAGGCTTGCCAGTCGGGTTTTGTCGGAATGGAACGGTTTGGCGGGAATGATGGCCCAGCAGTCCATACGCAACTGACCTTAACTCGGCGACCGTCCGTTGCAGACGACGGTTCATGGTTAATTCGATCACATCCTGCGCCAGGCAACGTCCCTTCGTCGAGGGTATCTGGCTGGGCTTTGCACCGTTCAATTGCCCGGCGCGCCGGTTCCACGCAACCCCTGATCGAACGGACCGTCCAAGTAATTGCACAGAATAAATTTGTTTTTTTCCGGAGCGAGCGAGCCTGGTCGGCTGTTAACCAACCGCTAACCATAAATCGTAAGCAAGCATTAACCTATACGGGTAAATACGGTTTAAGAATTACTACAGATTTGTTAAATTAACTTTTGAGGAACCATGAGGGCTTTGTCGCAGCGGCAAGCGCACCCGGAATAGGGGGCGTTTGAACGAGTCGGCCGGCAAGACGGTCGCGTAAGACGGGCGTTCTTTCATTCCTCGACCTTGGTTTGTGGGGCCTGCAGTTCGAGGAAGTGCCATTGATGCGTATCCCGAATGCCGTCCGGCTGGGCGCCGGCAAAACTCTGTCGCAACTGTCTGTCTTCGGAGCGCTGGCGCTCTGGCTCGCAGGAACCAACCAGGCCTTCGCCATTCCATCGCCTGAACTCGTGGTCGGCTCGTTCGTGAGCCTGTCGCAACTGTTCGCGTTGGCCTCGGCGATCCTCGGCGGCGGCGCGGCTTACGCGACCATGCGCGTAAAGCGGCGAGGGGGCTCGGCCGAGATGTCGCGCGGGCTGCTCTACACGTCCATCGGACTGTTTGCCGTGCTCGTGGTCTCGATCGGCATCAACATCTATCAATACGTCACCGACGCCAACGCGCGTCAGGAACGCCTCGAAGCGACGCTGACGCGGCCGATGCCGAAGGGAGCCGGCGGCAAGAGCCTCGATGCGACCTTGAAAGAGGTGAGCTACGGCGACCAGCTCAAGCACCCGCGCGGCATCAGCACCGAAGAGATGGAGCAGGTGCTGGAGGCCAAGGCGCGCGGCGAATTGCCGGACACCTTCCTGCTCGACATCCGCGAGAGCGCGGAGACCGAGATGGGCACGATGCCGGGCGCCAAGATCGTCCGCTTTCCCGACGTGAAGTCGTCCAACATCGATTTCAAGGGCAAGACCGCCTTGCTCTATTGCCACAATGGCAACCGCGGCTATGAGACCTGCGAGGCGCTGGCCGCGATGGGCATCGATTGCCGCTTCCTGGTCGGCGGCCTGGAAAAATGGCTGGTCGAGAAGCGCCCGCTGACCGGCCTGCATGCGCGCACGCTCGACGATCTGCGCGCGGTGCCGACGCACCGCAATCAGAGCGTTCTGCTCGACACGCCGCAGGTGCACGAACTGATCGAAAACGAAAAAGCGATCTTCGTCGACGTACGTTATCCCGGCGAGTTCGCCAGCGACCGCCTGCCGGGCGCGATCAACCTGCCGATCCGGCCGACGCCGACCGAGCAGCTCAAGGCCAAGATCGCGCAACTGCCGAAGCAGCCGATCATCGTTCCTTGTTACGACCGGCGAAGCTGTTTCTTCGGCGAGGTCCTGGGCCTCGAGCTCGACCGCGCCGGCTATGACTATCGCGGCCGCTACACCGTGCCGTGGGAGTATTTCACCAAGAGCGAGCCGCGGCCTTACATCAAGACCTGGCTCGCCGAGGCCAACAAGGGCTGGTTCGAGAAAGGCGCCGAGGCGCTGGCGCACGTGCTGTCGCGGATCGCCGATCACATCGGGATCATTCTCACCATCATCCTGCTGGCCTGCGCGTCGCGGCTCCTCGTGCTGCCGTTTGCCGTCAAGGCCGAGCGCGACCAGATCCGCTCGCGCGACGCGGCTTCCGAGATGGACGACATCAAGCGGCGCCTGAAGGACGATCCGGCGGCGCGTGCGCGGGCGACGCGGGCCTTCTACAAGCGCCACAACATCACGCCGATCCGCAACCTCATCGCGCTGTTGTTCCTGCCGATCATGGCGCTGGCCTTGATGGCCGTGCAGCTGATTGCACTGAGCGGCGGCGCGCTCGGCTGGATTCCCGACATTGCCGACCGCGATCCGTGGCTGATCCTGCCGTTGGCCTTCGGCGCGCTGATCACCGGCTATATCGATCTCGCGTTCGCGACCTCGCTGAAGAAGCGCATCGCGATCTGGGCGATCGGCTTGCCGGCGCTGACCGCGACCGGCGCGTTCCTCAGCGCCGCGGCCGATGTTTACCTGATCACCAGCGCCGTGCTGCTGATCGTTCAGCGGCTCTGGGTCAGCGGCGTGTTCGCCGCCGCCATCGAGCGCTGGCGCCGCGCCCGCATTCCGGCCGGTATCGTCGAGCTCGACGACGTCGCGCATCTCGATCATTGCGGCAACAAGTCGTACCGGCTCGGCCGCATGCGTGTTGCGGGTCTTCCGGTGCCGGACGGCCTGGTGCTGACGCCCGCGTTCCTGGCGCGCTTTGCCACGCTGTCTGTCGAGACGCGGCGCCGCGAGCTCGACTGGATCTGGCAGCGCCTCGGCAAGGCGAAGCTTGCGGTCCGAAGCTCGGCCGCGGGCGAAGACGGTGCCCACAACAGCTTTGCCGGCGTGTTCGATTCGCTCCTCAACATCGAGCGCGACGGGCTCGAGGCCGCCATCGGCCATGTCCAGGCGTCGTTCTCGACCGAGCGGGCGTCGAGCTACCAGCTCTCGTCCGGCGCCGGCAACGTGCTGATCCAGCGCATGGTCGACGCCGAATATTCCGGCGTGCTGTTCACGCGCGATCCTTCGGCGAGCGGCCTTGCCATGATCGAGATGGTCAGCGGCACCGCGCAGGACCTCGTCTCCGGCACCACGCGGCCGCGCAGCTTCCGCTTCGGCCGCGTCACCCGCAAGCAGTTCAGCCCGGACGTCGCGCTGATCGATCTCCAGCCGCTGCTCGCGCTCGGCGATCAGGCGGAACAGCTGTTCGGCCGGCCACAGGACATCGAGTGGACCTTCCGCAACGGCGGCTTCTTCATCGTGCAGAGCCGCGACATCACCCGCGCGGTGGCGGGCGACGCCGATGCGGTCGCAAAGCAGAACGACATCGGCCGCCTCATCGCTGTCGCCAAGGGCGCGAAGGCCGACGAGATCGTGTTCGGCAAGAACGAGCTGTCCGAGATGCTGCCGCGGCCGACGCCGCTGTCGCTCTCGCTGATGGAGTCGCTGTGGGCCGCGGGCGGCAGCGTCGAGCTTGCAGCACGCGAGCTTGGCCTGCGCTACGCCGTCGAGGAGCAATCGGCTTATCTGGTCACGATCCTCGGCCGCCTCTATGTCGACAAGCGCGAGGAGCGCGCCCGCGGGCTCGCCATCGGTCCGCTCGCGGCGCGCAGGCTGATGCGCACCGCCGGCCGCATCGAGAGCGATTTCCGCGAGCAGTTCCTGCCGCGCTTCCTCGACGAATGCCGGCTCGCCAATGTGGCTGACTTCGAGAAGCTCGCCACCGCCGAGCTGGTCGCAGAGATCCGGCGGCTGCACGACCGCTTCGTCCACGACACCCATGTCTCGGTCGACGTGATCAACATCGTGGCGGCGTTCTATCTGGAGCGCGCCCGCAAGACGCTCGAGGCCGACGGCATCGATCCGTCGGCGCTCCTCGGCCATATTCCGGAAACCTGCGAGCATCATGCGCTGGCCGAAGCGGCGGCCGCCGCGGCCAAGAGCCGGCGCTGGCTGCTGCTCAAGAACTTCGGCCACCGTGCCGTGCTCGACTATGAGCTGGCCGAGCCGCGCTACGCCGAGGACATCAACACGCTCAACCGCATGATCGCGGGCCGCGCTCCGGTCAGCCGTCCGGCCGACCAGGACAACACGCCGGCGCTCAACAAGAAGCAAACCAAGCTGGTCGACGTGGCGCGGCGCTTCCAGACGCTCAAGGAGGACGCCAAGCACCATTCGCTCGGCGAGCTCGCGATCCTGCGGCGCGCGGTGCTGGTGCTCGACCGGCGCTTCGGCTTCGACAGCCGCGCGTTCTATCTGCGGTTCGACGAGCTTCTGAGCCTCAATGGCACCAACGCCGCCCAGCTTCGCGAGGTCGCCCAGGCGCGCGAGGCCGAAGCGCTGGTGTTCAAGAAGTCGCCGTCGCTCGGCACCACCCTCACCGCGCACGATCTCGAAGCCGCCTCCGCGGGCGACCAGCACCACGCGCATGCGACGACCGACGGCATCCGTGGTACGCACGTCGCCGGCAGCAAGGCGATCGAAGGCCGCGCGCGGGTCATCTCCGAGAACGATGCGGAGCTCGGCAATCCGATCGAGGACTTCCAGGACGGCGACATCGTCGTCGCGCCGATGGTCAACCCGGCCTGGCTGCCCTACTTCTCGCGTGCCGGCGGCTTCGTCAGCGAGGTCGGCGGCTGGCTCAGCCATCCGGCGATTTTGGCGCGCGAATACGATGTGACCATGATCGTCGGCACCAACGGCATCGACCGCATCACCGACGGCGCGAGGCTCAAGCTGCATGTCGACGGCCGCGTCGAGATCATAGACGCGGCGGCCACCGGCCGGTCGGCCGCAGCCGCCTAGGACGGATTGCGGAACAAAGCTTACAAGCGGGCCGGCGGCAACGCCGGCCCGTCGGCGTTCAGGAGCGCGAGCGCCTGCCCGGTCGCCGGGCACGATATCGCAGGCTTGAGGGCCGCGAGCGCGGACGCCGACAGTGGCTTGCCGATCCCGCCCGTCATCGCCACCACCGGCAGCAGGATGAGCGCGAGAACCGCCGCCGAATTCGGCCAGCCGATGCGCACCAGTTCGAAGGTCATCCGGCCTCTGTTGCCCGAGATCGATTGCCGATCCGCGCATCCTAGGCGTGCAATGTGACCGCCTCGCCTTCAACTTCGTTCGAATTTTATCGATCGCCGCGCTTTGCAGGCGCGTCGCCCCCTCAGCTGTTAACGCCGTCTTTACACTGATTGGAACACGGCCTTTGGAAGCCCGTCTTTTAGGCCGGAAGTAACGGCGCACCGCGTAGCCTCATCAGGTGGGAGAGGGTCACTACCCAGCCGGATGAACCAGAACGGCCGCCGGCTGGCCCGAATTTGGCAATTGGGGATCGTGCGATGAGGAAGACGCCAGCAGAACGTTGGACGCGCTTGCGCGGGGTGATGCTCGCCGTTGCGGCGCTCAATCTCATCTCGGCCGCTGCGTCCATCTCGGCCGCGGCCGATCCGCTGATTCTGCAAGGCTCGACCACGTTCAATCGCCGCGTCATGGAACCCTTTGAAGCGGTGATCGAGACGAAGTCCGGCCAGGAGATCACCGTGATCCCGAACCGGACGATGCTCGGCATCATCGCGCTGATGGAAGGTCGCGCCCATATGGCGATGATCTCGGCGCCACTCGAGACCGAGGTCGCCAGGCTCAGGAAGGCCATGCCCGGCCTCGACTATCAGCGTCTGCAGACCTTCGAGATCACCAGCACGCGTGTCGCATTCACGGTTCATCCCAGCAATCCGGTGCGCAAGGCGTCGCTCGAGCAGGTCAAGAAAATCCTCGTCGGCGAAATCACCGACTGGAGCATGCTTGGCGGCAAGCCCGGACCGATCCGCCTCGTAGCCGTCGGCGGCGGCGGTGGCGTGATCACGGCCGTCGAAGGCGAATTGCTCAGCGGCAAGAACGTCACAACCCCGAACGTGCTCTATGTCCGGACCGCGCTGCAATTGGTCTCGGTCGTCGAGCAGGAGGCCAACGTGCTCGGCGTGGCGCAGCTTTCGCTCGCCAAGCAGCGCGGCCTGCCCGAGCTGGTCACCGACGGCACCGTCGAGCAGTCGCTCAGCCTCGTCACCTTTGGCAACCCGACGCCAGCGATGCAGGCGGTGATCGACGCCGCGCGTCAGGCGGTCGAGAAAACCATGTGAGCGTGGATGACGGGTGGCGAACCGGCGATAAGGCGTAGGCTCCGCGGGCTGGGTGGCAGCATAGCGGCGAAGCTCTATTGCTTTGCCTTTCTGTCGCTGCTCGCGGTCGGCTCGCTGTCGATCGCCTCGATCTACTTCTCGCGCGCCACGGAAAGCGCCGCGCACCGGCTCTACAGCGACAGCTTCATCGGCGTGCTGAACTCGACACGCCTCGAATTGCTGCTCGCCAATCACCGGCGCATCGTCGAGAGCATGCCGCCCGAGGTGGATCGGGACCGGCTCCATGCGGATCGGCTCGACCTCGAGGAGATCAGGACCAAGTTTCTGGCGCTGATGAAGGAGATCGGCGAGAAGCAGCCCGCGAACAAGCACATGCCGAGCGAAGCCGTCTCGCTGGAGCAGCGCATCGGCGACAGCCTGCCGGCGCTGTTCGAGGCGGCCAGTCAGGTCTACTTCTACGCCAACGAGTTCGCGCAGGACAAAGCGGTCGAGCAGGCCAACGACTACGCCCATGTCGCGAACGGCGTCGAGCTTCTGATCAAGCAGCATCGCAGTCTGCGTATGCGCGAAGCGCAGCAGGCCGTCGACTTCGTCAGCGCGACCGCGAAATCGCTGATGGTCTGGGTGCTGCTGAGCGCGCTGGTGGCGATCGTGCTGATCGGTCCGATCGGGCTCACCACCATGCACCGCGCGCTGTTCCGCCTTGGCCGGATCACCCAGGCGATGATCAAGCTCGCGCGCAACGACACCACGGTCTCGATCCCGTCGCGCGACGACCGCGACGAGGTCGGCGAGATGGCGCGCGCCGTCGAGGTGTTCAAGGACAACGCCATCCAGCTGATTGCCCGCGAGGTCGAGCTGAAGCAGCTCAACCGCCGCGTCGACATCGCGCTCAACAACATGACCCACGGCCTCTGCATGTTCGATGCGGAGCACAACCTGATCGTCTGCAACAAGACCTATGTGCAGATGTATGCGTTGACGCCGGAGCTGACGCAGCCCGGCACGCCGCTCAGGGTGATCGAGCAGTATCGCGCGGCGATCGGCAACGGCGCGCTGGTCAATCCCGAGCAGGTGGTGGCCGAGAGCGCGATTGCTACGCGCGAGGCCTCGGCCTTCACCCAGGAGCTGATGGACGGCCGCATCGTCGCGGTGTCGCAACGGCCTATGCAGGACGGCGGCTGGGTCGCGGTGCACGAGGACATCACCGAGCGCCGCCGTGCCGAGGCCAAGATCGCGCATCTCGCCCGCCACGACATGCTGACCAATCTGCCGAACCGCGTGCTGTTCCGCGAGCAGCTCGAGACCGAGTTCGGACGCATCCAGCCAGGCCGCGGCTTTGCGGTGCACTGCCTCGACCTCGACCACTTCAAGACCGTCAACGACACGCTCGGCCATCCGATCGGCGACGAGCTCCTCAAGCTCGTGGCCGCGCGCCTCATCGAAACGGTGCCGTCGACCGATTTCATCGCCCGCATCGGCGGCGACGAGTTCGCCGTGGTGCAGACCGACGTGATCAAGCCGGAGCAATGCAGCCTGCTGGCGGCGCGGATCGTCGAGCGCATCAGCGAGCCCTACGACATCGACGGCCGCCACATCGTGATCGGCACCAGCATCGGCATCGCGATCGCGCCGAGCGACGGCGCCAATCCCGACGTGCTCCTGAAGAACGCCGACATGGCGCTGTACCTCGCCAAGGGCGAAGGCCGCGGCACGCATCGCTTCTTCGAGGGCGAGATGGACAAGCGGCTGCAGGCGCGGCACGCGCTGGAGCTCGATCTGCGCAAGGCCATCACAGGCGGCGAGTTCGAGCTCTATTACCAGCCGATCATCGACCTGCAGAGCGGCAAGGTGACCTGCTTCGAGGCGCTGCTGCGCTGGAACCACCCCGAGCGCGGCATGATCTCGCCGCTCGAGTTCATCCCGCTTGCCGAAGAGACCGGCCTGATCCTGCCGCTCGGCGAATGGGTGCTGCGCACCGCCTGTCAGCAGGCGTCGAAATGGCCGAAGCATATCGGCGTCGCCGTCAACCTGTCGGCCACGCAGTTCAAGGGCCGCAACATCGTCCAGATCACGGTGAATGCGCTGGCGATGTCGGGGCTCGCCGCCAAGCGGCTCGACCTCGAGATCACCGAGTCGGTGCTGCTGCAGGACGAGGCGAACACGCTTGCGATCCTGCACCAGCTGCGCGAGATCGGCGTGCAGATCTCGATGGACGATTTCGGCACCGGCTATTCGTCGCTGGCTTACTTGCGGAACTTCCCGTTCGACCGCCTCAAGATCGACCGCTCTTTCGTCCGCGACATGCTGGTGCGGAAAGATTGCCGCGCCATCGTCCGCGCCGTGGTGGGTTTGGCCCGCAGCCTCGGCATCACCACGATCATCGAGGGCATCGAGACCAAGGAGCAGCTCGAATCCGCGCAGGCCGACGGCTGCGATCTCGGCCAGGGCTATATCTTCAGCAAGCCGATGCCCGAGCGCGAGGTCGCGGCCTTCCTCGCCCAGCGCGAGCGCACTGCTGCCGCTGCATAGCAGCCCGGCTTTACTCCGTCGTTTCGGTTGATATGGTGGCCGCCGAAACCAGCTTTCGGCAAGGAGTCCACCATGGGTTACAACAAGGGCCACCTCGAGTTTCACGGCCTCGATATGAAAGAGGGCTTTCATACCGTGCCCGGCTATCCGTGGGGCTTTTCCGAGAAGATTCTGGCGGGCTCGCTGGACGAGAAGAACAAGGTCGGCAACCGCACCCGCATCCTGAAGATCGAGCCGGGCGCGTTCTCGACCGTGCCGTTCGTCCACGAGTACTGGGAAGAGGTGTACCTGGTGTCGGGCGACCTGGTCTGCGGCAGCGACGCGCAGGGCAAGGGCGGCGAGTCCTTCACCGGCCCGACCTATTGCGTGCGTCCGCCGGGCGTCTATCACGGCCCGTTCACGTCGAAGAACGGCTGCCTGCTGCTCGAGACGCACTACTACGTGCCGGAGTGAAGCGCGAGCTGGTTCAGACCAGCAGCAGAGGCGATTGGGCTCCTGGGTCCCGCTTTCGCGGGGACGAACGGAGCAAGCGGACCGCTCCCCGCTCTCAACGGGAAAACCGCAACTCTATCCCGTTCGTCCCCGCGAAAGCGGGGACCCAGGGCCACAGATTGAGTTGCGTGTAACGCCGGACTTAGTGTTTCAGCAGCAGTGACCCGAACCCGTCGATCGGGTCCTTGATGCCGTTCTGGCGCAGCGCCCACCAGTAGATGCAGGTGTTGATGGCGAGCACCGGCTTGTCGAGCCAGAACTCGGCAATGCCGGCGAGCCGCGCCATCGCAAGGTTGGTGCCGACCTGGATGATGGCGTCGACGTCGGGACCGTTCACCTCGATGATGGCGTCGCGCAGCTCCTGCTCCGACACATGCGCGATCTTGACCGGGCTCTGGCACTTCAGTCCCTTCAGCCGTACGATCTCGAAACCGCAGTCCTCGAAGAAGCGCCGCACCTGGCCGTCGCCGACCGGCATATAGGGCGTGATCACGCCGAGCCGCTTCGCGCCGTAAAGCTTCAAAGCCTGCTGCGACGCATCCGAGCCCATGCAGACCTTGACGCCCGAGCGCTCCTCGACGCGCTGCTGCAGGATCTGGCTGCCTTCGAGGCCGTCCCAGAACGTCTCCGACGACATGCCCATGATCAGGTAGTCGGGCTCGCAGGTCATCACGCGGTCGACGGTGTCCATCATCGACGTGCGGATATTGACCATCAGCTGGTTGAAGTCGTCGTCGTTGTGGATCGGGTCGTTCGGGATCGAGATGCGGCCGAAATGATTGGTGACGCCGCGCGGCGCCATGGCGTCGAACTCGGGCTGCACCGAGGTGTTTGTGGAGGGCGCGATCACCGCGAATTTGCGGCGGAAACCTAGGGAGTCGGTCATGTGGACGACCATAGCGCGGCGCAGGGCGACGGGCTACAATTCCTGCGATCATAGGCCCATGCAGCCCGAGAGGTTTGGCATGTCCATTTCGTTCGCATCCAAGACGTTCGCATCCAGGACGATTGCACGGTTGATGGCCGCCACGGCCCTGACGCTCGTGCCGCTCGCCGCGCTGGCGCAGAACCGTCCCGCGCTGCCGGACGGCGAGGCGAAGGTGCTGGTCGAAGGGATGTGCACGCTGTGCCACCAGACCAACATGATCACGTCGAGCATGGGCTACACCCGCGACGGCTGGAAGGAGCTGACCAGCACGATGCTCGACTTGTCCGGCAACGAGGACATGCGGGACAAGATGATGGACTATCTGGCGACGAATTTCCCGCCGAACACGCGCCGCCAGCCGACGCTGGTGTCGGGCCCGGCGCAGATCGCGCTCAAGGAATGGGTGATGCCGCAGCGCGGCCAGCGGACGCGCGATCCGATCCAGGCCGCCGACGGGCTGATCTGGTTCGCCGGGCAGTTCGGCAACCTGATGGGCAGCATCAATCCCGCGACCGGTGAGATCAAGGAATACGAGTTGCCGGCGAACTCCAAGCCGCACACCGTCGAGATCGATCAGAAGGGCAACATCTGGTACACCGGCAACGCCAACGGCACGCTCGGCTATCTCGATCCGAAGACCGGCAAGATCACCACGTTCAAGATGCCGGATCCCAAGGCCAAGGATCCGCACACGCTGGTGTTCGACAAAAACGGCATCGGCTGGTTCACGCTGCAGAACAGCAACATGGTCGGCCGCATCGATCCGGCGAGCGGCGACGTCAAGCTCGTGACGCTGAGCACGCCGGACTCCAAGCCGTACGGCATCAAGATCGACGCCGAAGGCAATCCCTGGTTCTCGTGCAACGGCCGGCCCTGCATCTACAAGATCGATCCGGCCAGCATGGCGCTGACCGAGGTCAAGCTGCCACTCGAAGGCACCACGGTCCGCCGTCTCGACATCGCCGAAGACGGGATGATCTGGTACGTCAACTCGGGCCTTGGCCGCCTCGGGCGCTACAATCCGAAGACCGGCGAGATCAAGGAATGGCCGTCGCCGAGTGGCCCGAAGTCGCATCCTTACGCGATCGCCGTGGTCGACGGCATGGTCTGGTACAACGAATCCGGCATGCGGCCCGATCCTCTGGTCCGCTTCGATCCGAAGACCGAGACGTTTCAGAGCTGGGCGATTCCTTCGGGCAATATCTACGCCGGCATCATCAGGCACATGCGCGCGGCGCGCGACGGCAGCCTGCTGATCCACCAGAGCAGCACCAACCGCATCATCCAGGTGACGGTGACGCGTAGGGCGGCCAGCCGCTAAATCGTTTCCCACTTGCTCTGAATCACCGGCAGTCATGGCCGGGCTTGTCGCGGGCATCCACGCCTTGCTTTGTCGCCAAGACGTGGATGCCCGCGACAAGGGCGGGCATGACGGCGGAGATTGGCGCAACTGTATGCCCGAAATTGCACGACCAGAATCCAGGAAAAATGCGGTTTCTGGCGGTTGACTACATAACTGAGTTAGGTAATTATGTGATGTATCAGGAGATCCACAATGGCGGTGGCGCGCTTGAAGCAGCCTGCGACTGCAGCCGCGGATGCCGCGGCCTCCGAAAACCTGCCGCTCAGCGTCACGCGTCCTGAAATCCTGACCGACGGCACCGACCGCGAATTCCGCCGCCTCATCCACCGCATGCTGATCGGGCAGGCGCGGCTCGATGCGATCCGCGAAAGCATCGCGGCGCGCATCGGGGTGAGCGGCACGCAATATCACATGCTGATGTCGGTGCTGCACCTGCAGGGCACCGCCGGTGTGTCGATCGGTGCGCTCGCCGATTATCTCGAAGTCACCGGCCCGCACGTCACCGGCATCGTCGGCAAGCTGGTCAAAGCGGGCTTCGTGCGCAAGGCCGCGAATCCGGACGACGGCCGCGGTGTGCTGGTGAGATTGACGCCGGCCGGGCGGAAGAAGCTTCTGCAGGCTTTCGAGTTCATCGCAGCCGTCAACGACCGGCTGTTCGAAGGCGTGGGGCGCGAGGAATACCGCGCTGTCGCGAACTTCCACGCGCGGTTTATCCGCAACACCCAGGTGACGCTGGATTGGATCGATCGCCAGCCGGGCGGTCCTGGCCGCTCGCGTGAGGACGAATTCTGAAGAGGAGGTGATGCCATGTTGCGTACCGGCAAGGAGCATCTGGAATCGCTGCGCGACGGCCGCGTGGTCTATGTCGGCGGCGAGCGCATCGACGACGTCACGCGGCATCCCTGGTTCCGCGAGGCGGCGCGCACCGTCGCAGGTCTGTATGACCTGAAGGCCGATCCGGCCAACCGCGACGTGCTGACCTACGAGGAGGAGGGCGGCCGCCACTCGATCTATTTCCTGCGGCCCAAGACCCGCGACGACCTCCAGCGCCGGATGGAGGGCCACAAGACAATCGCCGAGTTCACCCACGGCATGTTCGGCCGCTCGCCCGATCATGTGGCGTCCTTCGTGACCGGCATGGCGATGAATCCTTCGGCGCTGCCGGCGCCGAACGCCTTCGCCGACAACGTGCTCAAGTATCACCGCCACATCCGCGACAACGACGTCTACGTGGTCTATGCGGTGCTGCCGCCACAGGCGGCGCGAAACCCCGAGTTCTACGTCAAGAAGAACATCCCGGTGCCGTCGCTGCGCGTGGTGCGCGAGGACGACGATGGCGTGGTGGTCTCCGGCATGAAGATGCTCGCGACCGGCGCGCTCTACGCCAACGAGATCTGGATCGGCAACGTCATTCCGCTGGCGCCCGACCAGAAGAAGGAGGCGATCACCTGCGCGGTGCCGTGCAACGCGCCGGGCCTGACGCTGTGGTCGCGCAAACCCGCCGCGATCGGGCTCACCTCGGAGTTCGATTCGCCTCTGGCGTGGCGCTACGACGAAAGCGACAGCATGCTGATGTGCGACAACGTCAAGGTGCCGTGGGAGAAGGTGTTCGTGAACGACGACGCGTTGCTGGCGCGCGACATCTACGTGAAGTCGCCGAGCCACTGCTTCGGCAACCACCAGTCCAACGTGCGCTACTGGGCCAAGATGCGGCTGCTGCTCGGGCTCGCCAGCCGCGTCGCCAACGCGACCGGCGCCGACCAGGTGCCGGCGGTGCGCGAGAAGCTCGGCGAGATGGCGGCCGTGGAGGCGACGATCGCGGGGCTGGTCCACGGCCAGATCAACGCCTTCGAGAGCTGGCCGGAGGGCTATGTCTGCTTCAACCGCCGCATCATGTATGCAGGGCTCGAATGGTGCACGCAGAACTACAGCCGCTTCATCGACGAGCTGCGCACGCTGTGCGGCGGCGGCGTGTTCCAGATGCCGGCCGATGTGTCGGTGCTCGACGATCCGGAGCTGGCGAAGCAGTTCGACACCTACTGGCAGACGCCGCAGGCGGATTCGTTGACGCGGATGAAGCTGTTCAAGCTCGCCTGGGACATGACCGGCTCGGAATTCGCCGGCCGCCATCTGCAATACGAGAAGTTCTATGCGGGGGCGTCGTTCATCATCCGCAATCATTCGTATCGCGAGACCGACTGGGCGGCGTTCAACGGCCTGGTCGATGGGTTGATGGCGGGCTACGGCGTGCCGGACAAGGGCAAGCAGGCGGCGGAGTAGGGTCCTGGTTCTTTTAATGGATTTGAGGCTGCGCCCACGCACTCGGCTGTCATCACCGGGCCGGCGCGAAGCGCCGCGACCCGGTGATCCATGAGCCAGTTCCGCATCGGAAGTCGTACGTAAGAGTATTGCGCGCTGCGCCACCTGCTGGATGCCCGGGTCAAGCCCGGGCATGACACCGCCCGTTTGGTTTGCAGCATTCCATTTCACCGATATCCCTTCAGCCAACGCTCCGCTGTGCCGGGGTTTTGTTTTCGGACGCCCGGCTGCGCCCGTCTCCCTGTTTTCCTTCGCCTCTCCCATAGGAGAGGGGATGGAGCGCCGGGAGGCGCCCAGGAGGTTTGCGAGACCTCCTCGGCCGGGTGCTACGAACCCGGCCACACGCCAAGCTTCCGGGACCCAAGGTTTTGAGGGCAGTGGGGGTCCCGGGGCGCGCGGGCCCTTGCGAGGAGCCCGGGCGCCTCTCGGCGCTCCATCGCGGCACGCGTTGTCGGCGGCCGCACCTGGCTTCGTCATCGGGCGTCGCGATCGACGACGCCTTCGACTGAGCAAGGCATGACGGCTATAGGACAGGATCGGCAGGTCGAAAATATTAATTCCGCAAACGCAAGCTCTATCAACATTGTTGCAGAAGCGACGATATCGCCCCGTAAGATGAGGCCAGGAGCGAGCCATGGCGCGTCTTGCCAAGAAGACCGACTTCCCCGTCAGCCAAGTGCGGCGCTATCTGGAGCCCGGCCCGATCGTGCTGGTCTCGTCAAGATCGCGCGGCAAGACCAACATCATGACCATGGGCTGGCACATGGTGATGGAGTTCTCGCCGTCGCTGGTCGGCTGCCTGATCTCCAGCGGCAATCACAGCCACCGCATGATCCGTGATAGTGGCGAATGCGTCATCAACCTGCCGACCACGCGGCTCACCGACCATGTGGTCGGCATCGGCAACACCTCGGGCGCCGAGATCGACAAGTTCGCCGAGTTCGGTCTCACCGCGGACAAGGCCAGCGAGGTCGACGCGCCGCTCATCCGCGAGTGCCACGCCGGTTTCGAATGCCGCATCCATGACGACGTGCTGGTCGACAAGTACAACGTCTTCATCTTCGAGGTGGTGAAGGCGCATGTCGCGCCGTCACCGAAGTACCCGCAGACGCTGCACTACACCGGCGACGGTGTGTTCATGGTGGCGGGCAAGATCATCAGCCGCCGCTCGCAGTTCAGCCCGGGGATGTTGTGAAAGCAGCCGGACCTCTATCGCACAGCCCGCTGGACGAATTCGATGAAGGCCCGGACCTTGGCCGGAGGATGATGACGTGACGGGTACAGCGCATAGAGCGGAAAGGTTTCGTCCGGCCAATCCGGAAACAGATTGACCAGCCGGCGCTCCTTGAGTTCGTCCTTCACCGCGATGGTCAGCACCTGACAGATGCCTGTGCCGGCCAGGCATTCCGCGAGCATGGTGCCGGCGTCGCTCAGCGCCAGCCGGCTGGCAATATCGACCCTCACGATCTGCCGCTTGCGGTGAAACTCCCATTCGTAAGGCCGGCCGGTCTGCGGATCGCGGAAGTCGATGCACTGGTGCTTCGTAAGCTCTTGCGGAGTCCTGGGCCGTCCGTGCCGTGCGAGGTAATCCGGCGAGGCAACCGTCTGCACGCCGATGTCCGCGAGCTTGCGCGACATGAGCGCCGCGCCGCGCGGCTCGCCGAACCGGACGGCGACGTCGACGCCGTCCGCCACCAGATCGCCGACATGCTCGCGGGTGATCGTCTCGAGCGAGAGCTCGGGATATTTCTCCAGGAACCCTCCAAGTCGTCCGGCCAGGACAAGGCGCGAGAACAGCGGATCGATGTTGACGCGGAGCCGGCCGCGGACCCGTGCCCGCGCGCCCGACGCATCGGCCGCCGCTTGCTCGATTTCTTCCAGCGAGGGGCGCACCCGCGCATAGAATCTTCGGCCTTCGTCAGTCAGCGCGACCGAACGGGTGGTGCGGTCGAGGAGGCGAACGCCCAGGCGGGCTTCGAGCCGCGCGATGGCGTGGCTCACGCCCGAGGGTGAAATTCTCAACGCCTCGCCGGCGCGGGAGAACCCGCCGCTTTCGATCACGGCATCGAGCACGGTGACACCCGAGAGAAGCCGGCCGTCCATGGCGCGTTCCTGAAATGGTCAATTCATGAAATTCAGTCATCAATGATGTGACAAGTTCTCGTTTCAGTCAAACATGCCGTGATGCCATATCCGGACCGGATCAATTGTCTCTGGGATGGAGTGCCGTCATGTTTGCCGTGACCGGGGCTACGGGAAAAGTCGGCGGCGCCGTCGCCCGCGCATTGCTGGCCGCGGGCCGATCAGTCCGCGTCGTTGTCCGCGACATAAAGAAAGCCGTGGAGTGGTCGTCGCGTGGCTGCGACGTCGCCGTCGCCGACATCAACAACGCGGCAGAGTTGGCACAGGCCTTCGCCGGCACGGACGGCGTGTTCGTGATGCTGCCGCCACTGTTCGACCCGACGCCCGGCTTTCCGGAAGCAAGCGCCCTGATCGCGGCGCTGCATGGCGCGCTCCTGCAGGCCAAGCCCGCGCAGGTTGTTGTTCTGTCGACGATCGGCGCCCAGGCTCGGCGGCCCAATCTGCTCTGCCAGCTCGGCTTGCTGGAGAGTGCCTTTGCCGATCTGCCGATGCCGGTGACGTTTCTGCGCGCCGCCTGGTTCATGGAAAACGCCGCCTGGGACGTGGAGGCTGCGCGAGAGAGGGGCGTCATCGACAGCTACTTGCAGCCGCTGGACAAACCATTCCCCATGGTCGCGACCGAGGACGTCGGCCGGGCGGCAGCGGATTTGCTACTGGAGCAGAGCCGCGGCCATCGCGTCGTCGAGTTGGAGGGGCCGCGACGCGTGTCTCCCCATGATCTTGTTGAGGCGTTCGGCAAGGCCCTCGGCCGTCCGATCCGCGCCGAGATCGTCCCGCGCGAGCGCTGGGAGGCCTTGTTTCGCGGGCAGTGCATGAACAACCCGTTGCCGCGGCTGCAGATGCTCGACGGCTTCAACGAGGGCTGGATCGAATTCGAGCGGCCAGGCGCGACGCGCAAAGGCGCGATCACAATCGACGATGCGATCGCGACTCTTGTTGCTGGTAGCAGGCGGAACGACGCGGCTTAAATGCCGCGTCGCTTGCCTCACTCCTCCGGAATGACCGGCAGCATCACATAGGCGCGTCGCTCCGGCCCGGCATGTAGCGTGACGTCGCCGCCGAACACGGACGCCGGTCGGTCGCGCGGGTCGTCGTGCTTGAAGGGACCGACGCCCGTGAACGAGCCGAGCGTCTTCAACCCCGCGCCGGCGCCGCCCGGATAGACATAGTCCTTGCCGCGCACCGACAGCGCGAGGCGATAGCCCGCCGGCACCACGATGCAGGTCGGCCAGACCTCGACGTCGCATTCGACGATCTCGCCCTTCTTGAGCTTCTGCTCCTCGTCGTGGGTGTGATAGGGCCGGTAGGGCAGGGTGAGCTCCTTGTCGAGCTTGCGGTGCGACACGCGCAGCCAGCCCTGTGCCAAGGGCGTGTGCGGATCGAGCGCGCCCTGGAACACCAGCTCCTTCAGGTCGGGCGAGAACGCGCGCACCACCAGGAACAGGTCGGCGTCCTCGGTCGCCGACGAGACCCAGAGTTTCGCCGCAATGGGCCCGGTGATCTCGGTGTCGCGCTTCAACGGCTCGGTCAGGAAGGTGACGCCGTCGCTGAGGCCCTTGTAGGTGACGCTAGCCTTCTTCGCCTGCCGCCTGGTCGACATCGAGAAGTCGGCCGGATCGAGGAAGAACTTGGTCCATTTCGTCCGCTTGATCGGCCATTCCTTCTCGGCCCGTTCGACGAACTTGTCGGGATGGCGCACTTGCAGCAGCACCTTGGGCTGCTTGTCCCAGCCGGTCTTCTGGCCTTTGAGGAAATGGCCGAAGAACTTCTTCTGCAGCGCCAAGCCGTAGTCCGTGTAGAAGTGTGTCCAATGCTCGAGGCCGTGGGCTTCGAGCCATTTCTGCTTCGACGCCGCGCGCACGAAGCCCTCGAAATTGCCGCGCGGATGCAGGCCCTGGCCGCCCCAGTTGGCGGTCGAAAGCAGCGGCACCTTGACCTTGGACCAGTCCGGCATGCGCGACTGCCAGAAGTCCGCGGTGTCGAGCTTGTTGCCGAGGCAGTCCTCGTAGAAGTCGCGGCGGTTGGCGCCGAGCTCCTCTTCGCTGAGCTCGAGCGGCCCGGACACCCAGTCGCCGGTCATGCGGCTCCTGAAGCCGCGGCTGCCGCGGCCGTGCTGCAGCGGCAGCACCTGCGAGCGCGACCAGTCGCGCGCGAAGGTGCAGAAGATGCCGCCGTGATGCGCCATGTCGCGGTAGAAATCGGCCGCGCCCTCCCACAGGCAGATCGCGGCGAGATGTTTGGGCTGCAATGACGCGCACTGCCACTGGTTCTCGGCATAGTAGGAGATGCCGTTCAGCCCGACCTTGCCGCTCGACCACGGCTGCGTGCCGGCCCATTCGACGCATTGCGCAAGATCGAGCGCCTCCTGCAGCGACCAGATGTCGATCACGCCCGGCGAGCGGCCGGCGCCGCGGCTGTCGACGCGGATGCAGACATAGCCGTCCGGCACCCACTTCTCCGGATCGACCACCTCCCAGCACTGGTACTTGTTGGTGGAGCCGGTCGGCACGTCGGGTCGGATCTCGCACATCCGCCGCCACTGCTCGCTGTAGAGATCGTCGAAGTGCAGCCACTTGCCGTAGGGACCGAGCGTCATGATCACCGGGTAACGGCCTTCCTTGACCGGCCGGTAGATGTCGCAGCGCAGAACGGTGCCGTCGTCCATCTCGATCGGCATGTCCCAGTCGATCCGCATGCCGTCGCGGATTTCGCTGACTTCCCGGTAGCTCATGCGTTTCCCCTGCCGTCATTTTATGTGCGCGCAATCGTGTTCGCTCGACCGGACGTTGTCCAGTGGGCACGGCGCGCGGCTTGCAGCCACAGAGGCGCTCGGACAAGATGCTGGGATTGTCGTTGCCCTGAACGCCGGGATTCATGGCGGTTTTCACATACCCCCGCTGAAGGAGAGACCAGGAATGCGTATTCGTCCGCTGCTCGCAGCCGCTGCCTTGATGACCGCATTTGTGGCGCTCGCGGGCGAAACGCAGGCGCAGACCGCGCCGGTGACCTTCGCGCTCGACTTCCGCGCGCTCGGCCGCCATGCCGCTTGGTACGTCGCGCTGGAGAAGGGCTACTACAAGCAGGCAGGGCTCGACGTCACCATCATCCCGAGCCAGGGCACCGCGCAGGCGATCCAGAGCGTGGAGTCGAAGACCGCGCAGTTCGCCTTCTCGGATGTCGCGGGCCTGGTCGCGGCGCGGGCCAACAGCCAGGCCACTGCCAAGATGGTGTCGGTGATCTATCAGAAGTCGCCCTACGCGGTGTTCTCGCTGCGCTCCGGCGCCAATGTCACCAAGCCCGAGCAGCTCGAGAACCTGGAGATCGCGAGCGGCGCCGGAAGCTTCACCCAGAAGGTGATCGAGGCCTTCATGAAGTCGAAGGGCTTGAAGGCCGATACGGTGAAATACTCCAACATCGATCCGGCGGCGCGTGTCGGCATGCTGGCGGCCAAGAAGATCCCGGCGATCGAGACCTTTGCGATGTCGATGCCGGGCGTGGTCAAGGCGGTGGGCGCGACCGACGCGCAGATCTTCCTGCTCGCCAACAACGGGCTCAACCTCTATTCGAACGGCATCCTGGTGCGTGAGGATTACCTCAAGGCCGAGCCCGACAAGGTGAAGGGCTTCGTCAAGGCCTCGCTGCTGGGCTGGAAGGACACCATCGCCAATCCCAAGGAGGCCGCCGATATCGTGACGAAGAACGTCAAGGGTCTCGATGCCGATGTGGCGTTCCAGGAGATTCTCATCGTCAATGCGCTGGTGGCGACGCCGGATACGCGCTCCAAGGGGCTCGGCATCATCGACGACAAGCTGATGGCGGAGAGCGTCGATCTGATCGCCAAGAACACCGGCGCCGACGGCAAGGTCGCGGCGAGGGACACTTACGACAAGACCGCGCTGCCGCAACCGGCGATCAAACCGTAGCTCTCGGTCATTCCGGGGCCGGCCGAAGGCCGGAACCCGGAATGCAGTTCTGGAGAAAGTCTTTGCGCGTCTGGATTCCGGGTTCGGCCCGCGGCCGTCCCGGAATGACTGCGGAGAGACCTACGTCTTCCGGCTCTCGTCCAATATCCGCTTTACATGGAAGCTGCGGTTGTCGTGGTCGCGCATCAGGTCGTCGACGCCCCAGCTGAGGTCCTTGTTGCGGCGCTGCTCGCGCGGCTTGTGCTGGTCGGTGATGTAGGAGCCATCGCTGCGGCCCTGGCGGACGAGGCCTGCGCCGAACGCGCCCTGTTGCTTCTGATAGAGCGCAAGCCCAACCTCGATGCCATGCGCCGCGATGGCGTCGGCAAGGCACTCGGCGTCCATGGCGCATTTGGTGGTGCCGGCGCCGGGATGCGGCCGGACCAGAAAGGCTGCGTCGCCAAGCAGGGCCACGCGGCCAAACACGATCTGCGGCGAGATCATATCGAAGATCGCCTGGAAGAACGGGCGCGGATCGCGCTCGAAGATCTCGGCCACTTGCGGGGCGACCAGCGCGCGCGCCTGCGCCTTGCTCCAGGCGATCACGTCGGGGCGTAGCAGTGGAGGCGCGATCGAAGTGCCGTGGCACTTGCCGCTCGCATCGGTGCAGAAGTCCGTGAGCTGCTCGGGCGTGGTCGGGCGGTACCAGACGATGTTGTAGGCGCGCTTGCCGGGCTGGGTCTCGTTGTTGCTCCCCGGCACCGGATAGGCGAGGAACAACTCGCCCGGCGGCAGGCAATAGGTGTAGTTCGCGACCAGCTCGGCACGAATGGGCTCCGGGATGTCGCGCTCATCGAGCTTGGCGCGCCACGCGACGTAGCCGGCATAGTCCGGATGAAGCTCGGGCAGGAACAGCTCGCGCACCGTGGAGCGGCCACCGTCGGCGCCGATCAGCAGGTCACCGCGCTCGCGGCTGCCGTCGGCAAAGATTGCGGTGACGCCGCTTGCGTCCTGCTCAACGCGGGCGAGCGACTTGCCGAGATGATAGGTCGCGTCCGGAATTTGGTCGCGCAACGAACGGAACACGCGGCCCCAGGAGCTCATCAGGCGCACGGTGTCGCGCTTATCGTAGGCGTGGCCGCTCTTGTCGAGGAACACCACCTGGTTGACGCGGATGCCCATGGAGTCGTCGAACGGGATGCCGAGCCGCCGCGTCACGTCGTGCAACTGCGGATGCGTGCTGATGCCGGCGCCGCGGCCGGTCAGTTCCTCGGCGTTGCGCTCGAACACCTCGGCGTCCCAGCCGATGCTGCGAAACATATTGGCGGCGAACAGCCCGCCGACCGAACCGCCGATGATGAGTGCGCGGGGCTTGGTCATCGATCCGCCTGCTTCGTGATCCGGTCGAGCTCGGCCACGTCGTCGGCCGAGAGCTTGGCGCTGCCGGCGCGCACATTCAACTCGACCTGCTCCGGCGTCATGGCGCCGGCAATCACGCTCGCTGTGACCGGCCTCGCCAGCAGCCAGCCGAACGCGATGTCGAGCATGCTGCGACCGGTCCGCGCCGCGAAGTCGCGCAGCCGGTCTGCCGTGTTCCAGTTCCGCTCGTTGATCACCTCGCTGGCGTGGTGGCTGCTGTAGGCGAGCCGCGCGTTCCCCGGCAGCGGCTTGTCGCGAAGATATTTGCCGCTGAGAAAGCCGCCGGCGAGCGGTGCATAGGGCAGGAGCGTCATCCCGCGCTTGCGCATCAGCGGCATGAGGTCGCGCTCGATCTTGCGCACCAGCAGGCTGTATTCGTCCTGGCAGGTGACGAATGCAGCGGTGCTGGTGCGGGCAGAGGCATCGAGCGCGGCCGAAACCTGACCGGCCGAGAAGTTCGAGCAGCCGATCGCGCGCACCTTGCCGTCGCGAACCAGCCCCTCGAGCGCGCGCAATGTCTCTTCGATCGGGGTGTTCGGATCGGGGTAGTGGACCTGGTAGAGGTCGATGTAGTCGGTGCGCAGCCTTTTGAGGCTCGCCTCGACAGTGCGGGTGATGGTGCGGCGCGACGCGCCGCTCGGGCTGCCCCAGCCGAATTTGGTGGCGATCACCACCTGGGAGCGGCGCTTGCCGATCGTCTCGCCCAGGAAGGACTCCGAGACGCCGTCGCCGTAGACATCGGCGGTGTCGAACAGCGTGACTCCGAGATCGATGGCGCGGTCGACCACGGCGCGGGCCACGGCCACGTCATGGATGCGGCGGCCGAAGTTGTTGCAGCCGATGCCGACGACGGAGACTTCGATATTGGAGTTGCCGAGCTTGCGTTTTTCCACCTATCGCGCCTCACACTCCGCGGTCATGCCCGGCCTTGCGCCGGGCATCCACGTCTTGGCCACGAAGTAAGGCGTGGATGGCCGGGACAAGCCCGGCTATGACGTTGAGAGAGATGGCCAGACATATGTCTACTGCGATCTCTGCAATCCCAGAATCTTCCGCGCCTCGTCGGGCGTCGCCACCTCGCGGTTGAGGCTCTGGGCGATGCCGACCATCTTCTCGACCAGCACGGCGTTGCTCTTGGCGAACTCGCCCGGCCGGATATACGGATTGTCCTCGTAGCCGACGCGCACATGGCCGCCGAGCGCGACCGCGAGCGACAAGATCGACCACTGCTTCTCCGGGTTCATCACGCTGACGTTCCAGATCGTGTCCGGCGGCAGGTTGTCGACGAAGAACTGCAGCGCGCGCTCGGTCGGCGGCATCCAGGTGCCGCCCGGCCAGCCGATGAACAGCGTCACGTATGTCTGCTTCTTCAGGTAGCCGGCCTTGCGCACGAAATCGAGATGCCAGAACGCGCCGGTCTGGAAGCATTCGCATTCGAGCTTGACCTTGTGTTCCTCGGCCGCCTTGGCGTAGGCGATCAGCTCCTCGACCGGGTGGATCGCCATCATGCGCTTCGGCGGCAATGTCGGCACCGGCTGGAAGTATTCGTCATGGGCGTTGAAGGCAACCGCCATCATGTCGGGGCCGAGCTTCATCAGCTCGATCTTCTCCTCGATGCGCGCGGAGGCGACGCCATACTGCATGATCGGGTCGACCTTGCTCATGATCGACTCGTGCAGCCGCTTCCAGTCGGCGTGATGGATCTTCGACACCATCTTGCCGTCAGCCTGGAAGGTCTCTTCCAAGGTGCGACGGCCGTGGATGTGCGCAATGGCCGCGCCGGCGTTCACCGCGTCGACATATTGCTGGGTGACGCCGGGAATATCCTCCTGCGTCGGGCAGAGATTGTTGTGCGGATAGGACGTGCGCGAGTCACCGGCAACCGTAATGATCAACTTTTCCATGACGCTCCCTCATTGCGATATCTCGGCCGAATGCGTTCACGCGACGGCTTCTATTTTCTGAGTCTGGGTGGATCGGACCACGGCGTCGAACACCGACATGCCGTGCAGCACCTGGTCGATCTTGACCGGGTAGGGCCGCTTCTCGGCGATGCAGCGGCCGAATTCGACGAGCTCAGCATTGAGCATGTCGAACGCCTCCGTGTCGATGATCTCGTCTGGCGGCGCGGTGACCGGGCCAGTCGGCGCCACGGTCGAGACCGGCACGAAGCGGAAGCGCGCAAGATTGGGTTTTGAGAACTCCGCGAGCCCTTTGGTGCCGAACAGCGTGAAGCTGAGCGTGGTCGCAGTCGCGACCGAGCAGAACAGCAGACCCGTCGCACCGTTCTTGAAGCGCAGCATGATGTTGGTGGTGTCGTCGGAGGGGCTGCCCGGGATGTAGCGGCCCGTGGTGACGAGAACGTCGCGCACCTCGCCGCCGAACTCGATCATGTGATCGATGGAATGCACGCCAACCGCCGTGATGGCGCCGCCCGGCGCCTCGTCGGGCTGCGCCCGCCAGTTGTCGTGGGCGATGAACTGGCCGGTCGAAGTGGTATGGGTCGCGACCATCGACATCACGTCACCGAGCTGGCCTGACGCCAGGCGCTTCCGGATTTCCACGACCGAAGGGTGGAAGCGGCGGTTGAAACCGACTGCGAGCACGATGCCGGCCTTCTTTGCAGCAGCGACGACCTGCTCGGCGCTGGGACGGTCGAGCGTCAGCGGCTTCTCGACATGGATATGCTTGCCGGCCGCGATCGCGGCCAGCACCTGCGCGGCGTGCTGGCTGTGCGGCGTCGCCAGCACCACGGCGTCGATCGCAGGATCGGACAGGATGTCTTCGTAGCGGTCGCGCAGCGGGATTTTCTTCTCGCGGCAGTAATCCTCTGCGCTCCCTCGCGTGCGCGTATGCGCGGCGACAAATTGAATGGCGTCGGTCTTGCCCTGCACGGCATTGACCAGCGAGCGGCCCCAGCGGCCGAGCCCGACAATCGCAGCACGCACCGTCATGGCAGGCTCTCAAGGCATCGGCGGTATGACTCCCTCTCCCCGTTGGGGAGAGGGTTGGGGTGAGGGGGGCTTGAACTATCGATAGGGCGTACTCCCTCACCCGGCGCACTTCGTGCGCCGACCTCTCCCCATGGGAGAGGTGAAGTCGTGCCTGTTTCGAGAGCCGAAATGAAGGCTGGCATCAAGATCATTTCGGGATCACCGGCAGCAGCACATAGGGCGCGAAGTTGCCGCCGAAATGCAGCGTGTTCTTGCCTCCGAAGATCATCGGCGGGCGGTCGTGCGGATTGGTGTGCGTGAAGGGGCCGACGCCCTTCATCGGATAGGGCGCGTGCGGCAGGGCTATATCGGTGCCGTCGACCTCGTAATCCTTGCCGCGCACCGAAAGCGCCAGCCGATAGCCCTTCGGCACCACAATCGAGGTCGGCAGGATCTCGATGTCCAGCTCCACGGGTTCGCCGGGCTTCAGCGGCCAGAGCTCATCATGGGTGTGATAGGGCCGGTAGGGCTTGGTTTCGTTCGGGTCGAGCTTGCGATGCGAGGCGCGCAGCCAGCCGAGGCCGACCGGCACGCGCGGATCGTTCGAGCCGATGAAGGTCACTTCCTGGCCGCTCGGATCGAACAGCCGCAGCACCAGGAACAGGTCGGCGTCGGTGGTGTCCGAGGAGACGAACAGCTTCACCGCGACCGGTCCGGTGATCTCGGTCTCCTCGGCGAAGGCCTCGGTGCTGAAGGTCACGCCGTCGCTCGAGGTCTGGTAAGTGAGCATGGCCTGATCGGTCGGCGGCGCTTGGTCGAGCTCGCGGTCGGGATGCAGGTACAGCTTGGTCCACTGCGTCCGCGCCAAAGGCCATTCGTTCTCGGCGCGCTGCACGAATTTCTCGCCGGGATGGCGCACGTTCAGCAGCACCTTCGGCTGCTTGTCCCAGCCGTTGTCGAGACCTTTGAGGAAATGGTCGAAGAACTTCTTCTGCAGGTCGTGGCCGTACTTCGCATAGAACAGTGTGAAGTGCGTGTCGCCATGCACTTCGAGCCATTTCTGCCTCGAGCCCGCGCGCAGGAAGCCCTCGAAGTTGCCGCGCGGATGCAGTCCCATGCCGCCCCAGTTGGCGGCGGAGAAGACCGGCGTCTCGATGTCCTCGAACTTCGGCAGTCGCGCCTTGTAGTAGTCGTCGATCAGCCGGTGGCGCAGCGCGTCGCCGTCGCAGTCGGCGCGGTTCTTCCTGAGCTGCGCTTCAGAGAGAGTCTCCGGACCCGCGACCGGCTCGCCGGTCACCGCGCTTTTTGCGCCTCGATCGCCGACACCGTTCTGCACGGCGGTCACCTGGCGCGGGTACCAGGTCGAGTAGAAGTCGGACAGGATGCCGCCGTGACGGCACAGCTCGCGGTAATAGTCCGACGAGCCCTCCCAGATGCACAGCGCCGCCAGGTGTTTTGGCTTCAGCGGCGCGGCCTGCCACTGGTTCATCGAATAATACGAGATGCCGTGCAGGCCGACCTTGCCGTTCGACCACGGCTGCACGCCGGCCCAGTCCACGCAGAGCGCGATGTCCTTCGCCTCTCGCGGCGACCAGACCTCGAGGAAGCCTTCCGAGCGGCCGGCGCCGCGGGAATCCACCCGCACCAGCACATAGCCCTGCGGCACCCACTTCTCGGGATCGAACAACTCCCAGTTCTGGTACTTGTTGCTGGAGCCCTCCAGCACCTCCGGTGCCGATTTGACGATGCGGAGCCACTGGCTCTTGTAGCCCTCCTGCATCGCGAGGCCCTTGGCATAGGGCCCGTAGCTCATGATCACCGGATATTTGCCGTCTTCCACGGGCCGGAACACGTCGGCGCGGAGCGTGACGCCGTCATCCATCGTGATCGGCGCATCCCAATCGATCTTCATTCCATCGCGAATTTCGGATTTCATGGGCATGATGTGTTGGGTGTCCGCGCTTCGACCGTTGACGAGTTTTCTTGCCGGCGGTCGGAACGCTAACATTGAAGCCGGGAGCGACGAAAGACCATGTTCCGCAACGCTGCCATCATCGGGGTAGGCCAGTCAGCCTACACACGGCGCCCGGAACCCGGCCGGACCGCGCTTCATTTCATGCGCGACGCAGTGGTCGCGGCGCTGAAGGATGCACAGCTCTCCGCGAAGGACATTCAGGGCCTCGCGGTCGCGTCGTTCTCGCTCGCGCCGGACGCCGCGGTCGATCTCGCCTGGAAGCTCGGGCTGTCGCTTCGCTGGATTCTCCAGGACACCAACGGCGGCTCGTCGGCGATGAACATGCTGGGCCATGCGTTGCGCGGCGTCGAGACCGGTGCGGCCGAGACCATCCTGGTGCTCGGCGGCGATGCCACCGGGCTCGCCGGCTACGCCAAGGTCGCGGCGAACTTCAACACGGTGACGCAGAAGCACCTCGCTCCGCTCGGACACGGCGGGCCGAACGGCGTCTACGCGCTGGTGGCGAGCCGGCAGATGAAGAAATACGGCCTGGAGAAATCCGACTACGGCCACATCGCGGTCGCGCAACGCGAATGGGCGGCGAAGAACCCTTACGCGGTCTATCGCGCGCCGCTCACCATGGCGGAGTATCTCGCTGCGCCCTTGGTCGCCGATCCGCTGTCGCGCTATGACTGCGTGCCGGTGATCGCGGGTGCGCAGGCGATGATCGTCGCGAATCCGGGCCGGGCGCCCAAAGGGAGACCCGGCGTGCGCGTGCGCGCGCATCGCGGCAGCTTCAACTACGACAACCAGGAGGGCGACGGGCTTGCGACCGGCATCAGCACGTTCGCGAAAGACCTCTGGCGCGACGCCCATGTGCAGCCAGGCGATATCGATCTCGCCAGCATCTATGACGACTATCCGACCATGGTGCTGGCGCAGGCCAACGACCTGGGTCTCATTCCCGACGGCGATCTGGCGCGGTTCTGCCGCGTCACCATCGGCGGGAAGCGCTTTCCGGTGAACACCTGGGGCGGCATGCTGAGCGCAGGCCAGCCCGGCGGCTTTGCCGGAGGCCTCAATGGCATCACCGAGGCGGTGCTGCAACTGCAGCACCGCGCCGGCGAGCGGCAGGTCAAGAACGCGCGACTCGCTGTCACGACCGGCTACGGCATGACGATGTATCGCTATGGCGGCACCGCGGCCGCAGCAGTGTTGGAGCGGGTGGAATGAGCACTTCAACGAATGCGGGCGTGACGATCTGGCGCTGCACGAACTGCCGCGCTGGATTTTTCCCGGAGCGGCTGCTGTGCCCGCGCTGCCATGGCGACACGTTCGAGACCGATAGGGTGACGGAGGCCACCGTCGAGGAGGTCTCCGTCATCCACCATATGCTCGGCCAGGAGAACTGGCAGCCGCGGCGCATCGCCAGCGTGCGGACGTCCGACGGTCAGTGGATCACGGTGGGCTTGCGCGACGACGCCGGGCCGGGCGCGACGATCGAGCTGTTCCAGGAAGAGCAGGCGCCGTTCGGCCGTGCCAAGAAAAAGTGAAGGCCAAAATGAAAAACCGCTGCCCTTCCGGGAGGACGGGCAGCGGCGCCTTAAAGCGTTACCGCATCGAGATCGTCACGCCGCCGAGATTGAGATTGGCCTCGAGGCCGACCTTGACGGCGCGCACGTCGAGAACCACGCCTCTTTCATTCTGCAGCCGGGCGGAGCCCACGCCACCGATCACGGCGACACCGGCGCCGACCGCCGAATAGGTGCCGGCGATGTCCGACGCCTGCCGCAGATTGCGGGCCACGCCCCGCACTTCCGTCGCGGAAGCGCCGATGGTGCCGATCCTGACGCCGCCGATGCTGAGCGGGTAGTTTCGGCCCCTGAAGCGCAGGACTCCGGAGCCGCCGCCGACGCCGATGATGAAGCCGGCGCTGCCGACCGAGAAGCGCACGGCGCCGGTCTCCGCATAGGACGGTGCGGGGGCACTGCTCAGCACGACCGCGCCGGCAATCAAGGCAGCGCCGATCTTGCAGGCGCGAACAATATTGAACATCAAACCCTCCCAACTCTTTGTTTGAGTGCGTGACACGTCGTCGGCGGGCCGGGAACGCGCGTTACCGGTCCGGCCGTGGATCGCTCACCATGACCGCCGGACAATGTCAGCGCACAACAACGAGGCTGGATATTGCCCCTTGGTATAGTTCCACGCGAAGAGCGTGCTTCGCGGCACGCCATCCTCGATCGGCAGAAAACTGGCGGGCTCGGCGCATTGCGAGCGCAGAGGCCTGAATTGCAAAGGTTTTTCCCGATACCGCCGGTAAGAGATGGTTAATGCTTCGTCAATACAATGAGCACGAACTTGAATGCGCTGATCCGCCCGATTGTGAGCATCCGGTTTCGGGCGCGACGAAAGTTCTCGTGACAAACCTGGGAAGTGGCACCGGCCGGTCAGCCGGCTGCCGTCCCATGCCCGAATCTTCGCGATGCCAAGGCAGACCTGCCGCCATGCAAACACTTCTTCACCTCGTCCAGCTTCGCTCGATCGGCTCGCGCATTGCCGTCTCGGTCATCGTGCTGATGACGCTCGCAGTCGGAATCGTCGGCTGGTTCGGCTACGCGCAGCAGCGCGAGCTCGGCGCGCTGTCGGTCGAAATCCGATTGAAGGAAGCTTATGAGCGCGTGCTCGAACAACTCCACGCCCGTGAGCGCACCGGCCTTACGCTCGCGCAAGCCATCGCGAACTATCCCGGCATCGCCCAGCGCGTCGAGAGCGGTGACCGCGCCTGGCTGATCGAGAACGGCGCGACGCTGTTCCGGATCGCTCGCGACGAGGGATTCAATCTCTTCAATATCCACAAGGCGCCGGGAATCGCCTTTGTTCGATGGCATGCGCCGGATGCATTCGGCGACAACCTCACCGGCCGCCGTCAAAGCGTCGTGAAGGCGATCAGCAGTGGGCAGCCCCAAGTGGGTCTCGAGCCGGGCCGCGACTCGATCGGTATGTTCGCCGTCGTGCCGGTTCGGATCGGTGACCGCATCGTCGGCGTCAGCGATGTCGGGACGACGGTCGGACAGCCTCTCGTTGAAGACCTCAAGAAGCGCCTGGGCGCCGACGTCGCGTTTCATATCTTTACTCAAGGCGATTTCGGCACTCTCGCCAGCACCATTCCGAACAAGACGCTGCTGTCCGTCGAAGACCGCAAGGCAGCGATGGCGGCGCTGCTCCCTCCGCGCGATGTATGGATCGGACAGGCCCCGGGGGCGGCTACGGCGGCTCCGCTGCTCAATTTCGCAGGCCAACCGGTTGGAGCCATCGAGATCGCAATCGACGTGTCGGACATCGCCACGCGATCACAGCGCTCGTTCTTTGTGCTGCTGATCGCCGCGTCGATCGCGGTCCTCCTGGGACTGCTGGTTTCGATCGTTCTCGCCCGCGGCATCGGCCGCCCGATCCGCGAGATCACCGCGGCCATGCTCGGGCTTGCCGACGGCAAGCTGGACGTGGCCATCCCGCACGGCGCGCGGCGCGACGAGGTGGGCACGATGGCTGCGACCATCGAGGTGTTCCGCAAGGGGCTGGTCGAGCGGTTCAGCCTCGAGCGTGAGGCCGCCGAACAGCGGCAGCTGGCGGATCGCCAGCGCCAGCAAAGCGAGGAGGAGCGGCGGCAGAACGAGGAGGAACGCCATCGGCACGCCGAAGCGGAGGCCCGGGCGATTCAAGAGCAGGCGGTTGCGACCGAGACGCTGGCCAGCGGCCTCGCAAGACTCGCCAAAGGCGATCTGACGGTCCGGATCACGGAGGACTTTTCCGAGTCCTACCGGCAGATCAAAGAAGACTTCAACGCGACGATCGAGCGTTTGCACGAAACGATCCGGGCGCTGGCTCAGGCGACCAGCGAGGTCAGCACCGCCTCGGCGGAAATCACTGCGAGCACGACCGATCTGTCGCAGCGCACCGAGCAGCAGGCTGCGAGCCTGGAGCAAACCTCGGCTTCGATGACGCACATTTCCACGACCGTGAAGAAGAACGCCGAGAATGCCCAGCAGGCGAACCAGTCGGCGTCGAGCACGCGCGAGGTCGCGACCCGCGGTGGCCAGGTGGTGGCCGATGCGGTGGTCGCCATGGCGAAGATCGAGCAGTCGTCGGGCAAGATCTCCGACATCATCGGCGTGATCGACGAGATCGCCCGGCAGACCAACCTCCTGGCGCTCAATGCCGCGGTGGAGGCGGCGCGCGCCGGCGAAGCCGGGCGCGGCTTCGCCGTGGTGGCCTCGGAGGTGCGAAGCCTGGCGCAGCGCTCCGCGCAAGCCGCGAAAGACATCAAGGATCTGATCACCGACAGCACGGGCCTGGTCAAAGAGGGCGTAGCGCTGGTCAATCGCGCCGGCGGCTCGCTCGACGAGATCGTCGGCTCGATCAAGAAGGTGGCCGAGGTGGTCGCCGACATCGCCACAGCCAGCGTCGAGCAGTCCTCCGGCATCGAGGAGGTCAACAAGGCGCTGACCCAGATGGACGAGGTGACGCAGCAGAACTCGGCGCTGGTCGAGGAAAACGCCGCGACCGCCAAGACGCTCGAGCAGCAGGCCAAGGCCATGGACGAGCGCGTCGCCTTCTTTCGTGTCGAGGAGGAGAGCGCCCCGCGCCAAACGGCAGTGCCGGCCCGGACTGCGGCCTAGCTCGCCTTCTTCAGCGCTGCGGCCTCATCCAGCACGCGCCGCGCCGCGTTGGCCATCGCGACGTCGATCATCTTGCCGTCCACGGTCGTGGAGGCGCTGCCCTGGGCCAGCGCCTTGTCGAAGGCCTCCAGCACGCGGGTGTAGTAGTCGAGCTCTTTCTGGCTCGGCGCGTAGAGCCGGTTGCAGGGCTCGATCTGCGACGGATGGATGAGCTTGCGCCCGCGATAGCCGAGCCGGCGCGACAGCGCGGTGTCCTTCTCGAAGCCCTCCGGGTCGCGCACATTGGAGAACACGCCGTCGAGCGGCGAGTCGAAGCGCGCGGCGCGCGCGCAAAGGAGCGTGTGACAGCGGGCGTGCATCATCTCCGGCCCGTCGATCGACCAGACGCAGCCGAGATCAGTGTTGAGATCGCCGTCCTGGGCGCCACCGAAGGTGAGCGAGGCGACGCGGGCTGCGCCCTTTGTCATATCATAGGCGTTGAGCACGCCGAGCGCGCTTTCAATCGAGAGAACGAGCTTGGTCGCGCCGATCGCGAGCCCGCGTGCCTTTTCGAGGGCCGCGATCATGCCGTCCCAGCGGATCACCTCCTCGCGGGTTTCGACCTTGGGCAGGAACACGCCGGCGATGCCTTTCACGCCGATCACCGCGTCGAGATCCGCTTCGGCCATGCCGGTCTCGATGCCGTTGGTGCGCACCCAGACGCGGCCGCCTTCGATCTTCGGCGCGTAGGCCTTCACGCCGGCGCGGGCGTTGTTCTTCTCCGGCACGGGTACCGAATCCTCGAGGTCGAAGATGAAGGCGTCGGACGGAAGCCCCATCGCCTTTTCGAGGAATTTTTCGCGGTTGGCGGGGACGTAGAGAAAGCTGCGGGGCAGGGGCATGGGGATTCCGGATTACTCTGCTGCGGTCATCTTGGGTTGCGCCGGCGTCGCGAGCTTCGTGACGCCCGACGCGACCAGCGTATCGATCGCGGCGCGATCATAGCCGAGCTCGGTCAGGATCGCCTGCGAATGCTCGCCGAGCATCGGTGACGGCCGCGGCACGCCCGGGCCATCATGATCGAGCAGCACCGGATTGCGAGTGACTTTCATGGTGCCGAGCCGCGGATGCTCGACGGTGTTGACGACGTTGCGCGCCACGATCTGGGGATGCTCGAACACTTCCTTGAAATTGTTCACCTTGGCGCAGGGCACGCCGACCTTCATCAGCTCGGCTTCGAGCTTGTCGGAGCGCATCGCGCGGATCGCAGGTTCGACGAGAGCGAGCAACGGCGTCTCGTTGGCCTTGCGCTGCGCATAGGTCTTGAAGCGCGGATCGCTCAGGTGCTGCTCAAGGCCCACCACCTGCATGAACTTCTCGAACAGCATGTTGTTCGGCGTGCCGATCGCGATATAGCGGCGGTCGCTGGTCTCGAACAGCTGATAGGGCGCTGTGAGGCGGTGCTTGTTGCCCATCGGCTGCGGCACCTGGCCGGTCTCGAGATATTCGGCGGCCTCCCAGGCGGCCGCCGCGATCGAGGCCTCGACCAGCGACACGTCGGCAACGCGGCCTTCGCCGGTGCGTCCCGCGCCGACGAGGCTCGCGAGCGTCGCATAGGTCGCAAACAGCGCGCCGAACACATCGGCGGTCTGCACGCCAGGCCGCACCGGCATCTGGCCCGGCTCGCCCGTCACCGACAATGGGCCCGAGAACGCCTCGATGATCAGATTGACGCCGGCACGCCTGCGATCCGGGCCGGTCTGGCCGAAGCCCGACACCGACGTGTAGATGATCTTCGGGTTGACGGCTTTGAGATGCTCGGCGCCGAGCCCCATCTTCTCCAGTGCGCCGGGTCGGTTTGCTTCCACGAACACGTCCGACTTCGCGGCAAGCTTGCGCATGATCTCCTGCGCCTCCGGGCGCTTGAGATCGAGCACCAGGCTCCGCTTGTTGCGGTTGAGCGCCGTGAAGCTCACGCTCTCGCCGTTGCGGATCGGCGGCGTGGCGCGGCCCATGTCGCCTTGCGGCGGCTCGATCTTCACCACGTCGGCGCCCATGTCGGCCAGCAGCGTGCCGCACAAGGGGCCTGCGATGAAGTTGGCGAGTTCGATGACGCGGATACCTTCGAGCGGCTTGGCCATTTCGTATTCCCGTTAATCCGCCATCATTGAATTTTCAGCCCGGCCTTGTCGATGATTTCCTTGAACATCGGCACCTCGCGCGCGATGCGCTTGCGGAACACGTCGGGCCCTTCGGCCACCACCGGCAGGCCGATCTTGTCGAATTTCTCCTTGGTGTCGGGCTTGGCCAGGATGATGGTCAGCTCTTTCACGAGCCGGTCGACGACCGGCTGCGGCGTGCCGGCCGCCACATAGACGGCCTGGAAGGTGTCGGAGTCGGCGTCCTTGATGCCGAGCTCTTCCAGCGTCGGCACGTCCGGCAGCGGCGCCCAGCGCTTCTTCGCGGTCACGGCGATCGGCCGCACCTTGCCGCCATCGATGAGGCCCTGCACCGAGCCGATGTTCGCTGTGTAGAGGTCGACTTGGCCGGCCAGCACCGCATTGGTCGCGGGGCCTGCGCCGGGGAACGGGATGTGCTGCATCTCGATCCCGGTGCGGATTTTCAGAAGTTCGCCGGCGAGCTGCGGCGTGGTGCCGGCGCCGGGGCTGGTCCAGTTCATCTTGCCGCCGCTCGCCTTGGCCTTCTCGATGAACTCCTTCATCGACTTGATCTCGGATTGCGTGGGCACGACGAACACGTTGGGCGACGCGCCCATCACCATCACCGGGACGAAGTCCTTCATGGGGTCGTAGGCGGCCTGGGCGTAGAGGCTCGGATTGACCACATAGGCGCTGGAGCAGACCAGCAGCGTATAACCGTCGGCGGGGAGCCGCTTCACTGCGGCGATCGCGATGTTGCCGCCCGCGCCGCCGCGGTTCTCGATCACCACCGGCTTGCCGAGCGCCTCGCCGAGCGGGACGTTGATCAGGCGTGCCGCGATGTCGGTGCCGCCGCCGGCCGGGAAGCACACCACCATGGTGATCTGCCGATCGGGGTATTCGGCACAAGCGGGATTGAGCGCGAGCCCCAGGCCGAACAGTCCGAGCAGCAGCGTCCGCAGCTTGAACATTCCATCCTCCCAAGATTTTGTAGCTTTTGATTTTGGGCAAGTATGGCAGCCCGGATTGCCGCCGTCACGCGGCTGTCTCATCACGGTCATTCCGGGGCGCGGGCGTAGCCCGCGAACCCGGAATCCAGTTCAGGAGAGAATCCCGAATGTTCTGGATTCCGGGTTCGCTCGCTTTCGCGAGCGCCCCGGAATGACGCTGTGGCGCTAGCCCGCGTCCTTTCATACGATGTCTCCTCAGCCGGGGAGCAGACATGACACAGCAGACGTTTGTTGATTTCCGAGGCGGTGCCGCATGACACGCCAGATGCATCTCAATCTCTTCATTCAGAGCCGCGGCCATCATGAGGCCGCGTGGCGGCATCCGAAGTCGTCAGCCCTTCCGCTCACCGATATCCAGTACACCGTGGACGTGACGCAGAAGGCCGAGGCAGGCCTGTTCGATTCGATCTTCCTCGCCGATGTGCTGGGCTTGTGGAACGACGTGCAGACCACGCCGTTCAACTGGCTCGAACCGATCACGACGCTGGCTGCGCTGGCGATGGCAACCAAGCGCATCGGGCTGATCGCGACGGCGTCCACCACCTATACCGAAGCCTACAATCTGGCCCGGCAGTTCTCATCGCTCGATCACATCAGCCGCGGCCGCATCGGCTGGAACATCGTCACCACCTGGTCGCCGCAGGCCGGCGGCAACTTCGGCGGCATCGGCGAGGTGAGCCACGCCGACCGCTACGAGCGTGCCGAGGAATACATGGACGTGGTGAAGGGGCTGTGGGACAGCTGGGCCGACGACGCGGTGCTCGACGACCGCAAAAGCGGACGCTACGCCGATCCGAAGCGCGTGAAGGCGATCGAGCACGCCGGCAAGTATTACAAGGTCAAAGGACCGCTGAACCTGCCGCGCTCGCCGCAAGGCCGGCCGGTGTTCGTGCAGGCGGGCTCGTCCGACACCGGCAAGCGCTTCGCTGCCCGTCATGCCGAGGCGATCTTCACAGCGCATCTGGAGAAATCGACGGCAAAAGCGTTCTACGACGACATCAAGGGATTGCTGAAGGAAGAGGGCCGGGATCCCTCCCAGGTGCTGGTCTTGCCGGGCTTCAGCCCGATCATCGGCTCGACCGAGGCCGAGGCGAAGCGCTTCTCCGACGAGTTGAACGAGCTGTCCGATCCGGAAGTCGGTCGCAACCGGCTGTCGCTCCGCTTCGGTGGGCATGACTTCTCGCATTTGCCGCTCGACAAGCCGCTCAGTCCCGAGGACTTCCCCGATCCGAAATTGAACGAGGCGTCACGCAGCCGCACCGAGGTGATCGTCGGCTTCGTGAAGGAGCACAAGCCGACGCTACGGCAACTCCTCGCCAAGCTCGCCGGCGCGCGCGGGCATTTCGTGTTCGAAGGCACGCCCGAGCAGGTCGCCGACCTGATGGAGGAATGGGTTAAAGAAGGCGTGTCCGATGGCTTCAATCTGATGCCGCCGGTGCTGCCCGAGATGCTCGATGTGTTCATCGCCGAGGTCGTGCCGATCTTGCAGAAGCGTGGACTGTTCCGCACCGCGTATGAAGGCAACACGTTACGATCTCACCTGGGGCTCGCGCGGCCAGCTGTGCGGATGGACAAGTGAGATGAGCATGATTCAGCGTCGCCGCTTTCTCCATCTCGCCACCGCAGCCGCCGCGGTGCCGATCTTGCCGCGCGTCGCAGATGCGCAGGGCTATCCCGATCGGCCGGTGCGCGTGGTCGTGCCCTATGCGCCCGGCGGGCCGACCGACGTCGTCACGCGGCTTCTGACGCAGAAGATCGCCGACCGCACCGGCAAGCAATTCTTCGTCGAGAACATCGGTGGCGGCGGCGGCAACATCGCCATGGGCCGTGTCGCCAAGATGCCGCCGGACGGCTATACGCTGCTGATGGTCAATCCGAGCTATGTGGTCAACCCGACGCTGGTGCGCGATGTGCCGTACCGGTTCGAGAAAGACTTCGACCCGGTCTCGCTCGCGGTGCTCACCACGCTGGTGATCGCAACGCATCCGTCGGTCCCGGCGCGGACGCTGAAGGAGCTGGTCGAGCTCATCAAGGCCAATCCCCGCAAATACAGCTACGCGTCGCCGGGCACCGGCACGCCGGGGCATCTTGTGGGACAGGTGTTCCGCCTGTCGCTCGGCCTCGATCTGGTGCACGTACCTTACAACAGCGCCGGCGAAGCGGTCGGTTCGACGGTCGGCGGCCACACGCAGATTTGCTTTGCTTCGCCGTCACCCGCGGCACAGCAGGTGATCGAAGGCAAGCTTCGCGGGCTCGCGGTGACAAGTGTCAAGCGCTCGTCGTCGCTGCCCGACGTACCGACCACGACGGAGGCAGGCTACCCGGCCGTCGTTGGCGACAACTGGCAGGGCATCATCGTGCCGGCCGGAACGCCGAAGAGCGTCATCGACCACGTCCATCACGAGATCGTCGAGGCGGTGAAGCGACCAGAGGTGCTGGAGCGCCTCGCGGTGCTGGGCTTCGAGCCGGTGGCGAGCACGCCGCAAGAGTTCGCCCAGCACGCCAGGGCCGAGTTCGACAAGTGGGCCAAGGTGATTAAGGACTCCGGCATCAAGACCGAATAGGCGTCGTCGCATTCTCGCTCCGCGCGCGAAGGCCTTGGCCGCGTCGCCGCGGGCATGCTTCAATGATCACAAAGGCCGGAACACGCGGCCGTTCGGGAGAGGGCGGCCGCAATGAGCCAGAGCTACGACACCATCATCATCGGCGGTGGCGCCGCGGGCTGCGTGCTGGCGAACCGGCTGTCGGGGCGCTCGGGGCACAAGGTGCTGCTGCTGGAGGCCGGTATCGACACGCCGCCCGGCGGCGAGCCGGCCGACGTGCTCGATACCTATCCCACGTCCTACTACAACCCGGCCTATTTCTGGCCCGAGCTGAAGGTGCACTGGCGCCTCGCCAGCAACTCGCCGCTTACCGGCTATTCGCAAGGGCGCATCATGGGCGGCGGCTCGTCGGTGATGGGCATGGTGGCGCTGCGCGGCACGCCGGACGACTACGCCGAATGGGTCGAGCTCGGCGCGGCCGGCTGGGGCTGGAACGACGTGCTGCCGTTCTTCAAGAAGCTCGAGAAAGATTTCGATTACGACGGCGAGCAGCATGGCGGCGACGGGCCGGTGCCGGTTCGGCGGATTCCGAAGGAGCAATGGCCGCCGCTGTCCAAGGCGCTCGAAGGCTTCGCTGCCGAGCGGCAGTATCCGACCGTCAATGACATGAATGCCGACTTCCGCGACGGCTATGCCTGCGTGCCGATCAGCAACTGGCCCAACAAGCGCGCGTCGGCGGCGATCTGTTATCTCGATGCCAGCGTGCGTGCGCGGCCCAATCTCACCGTGGTGTCGGGCGCGACCGCGACCCAGCTCTCCTTCGACGGCCGCAAGGCGACTGGCGTCACCGCGGAAGTGGCAGGCGAGATGCAGCGGTTCAGCGGCAAGGAGATCATCGTCAGCCTCGGCGGCATCCATTCGTCGGCGTTCCTGATGCGCAACGGCATAGGGCCCGCCGCACACTTGCGCGAGCACGGCATCGCGGTGCACGGCGATCTGCCGGGCGTCGGCGCCAACCTCTCCAATCATTCGCTGCTCTTCATCGGCTTTCACCTCAAGCCCGAGGCGCGGCAGGCGCCATCACTGCGCACGCACTCGGCGACGGTGCTGCGTTATTCGTCCGGCGTGGCGGGCTGTCCGCGCACCGACATGTACATCAACGTGCAGAGCAAGACCTCGTGGAGCGCGCTCGGCACGCGGATCGCCAACCTGGCGCCGTCGCTGTGGAAGCCGCTCGGCCGCGGCCGCGTGGCGCTGCGCTCGGCCGATCCGCACCGCGAGCCGCAGGTCGAGATGAATTTCGCCGGTCACGAGGCCGACTTGAAGCGGCTGATGCTGGGCTTCCGGCTCGCGGTCGAGATGATGCGCTATCGCACCGTCCAGGACATGACGGCGATCACCTTCCCGGTGAAGTTCACCGACCGGCTGCGCCAGCTCAACCGGCGGAGCGGCTCGAATGCCTTCAAGGCGCAGACCATCGCCTGGCTGACCGACGTGAT